>Ga0055584_100001090_pt1 | contig 26519 bp, 26 predicted proteins | sample OSDHelmetaG_FD_58716 | JGI IMG/M metagenome (GOLD analysis project Ga0055584, IMG submission 58716) | Pelagic marine sediment microbial communities from the LTER site Helgoland, North Sea, for post-phytoplankton bloom and carbon turnover... | ecosystem: Environmental > Aquatic > Marine >...
GCACCTTATTATTGTCCCGCAATCTGGCACGCCCCTATAATGGCCGCGCCCGCGCAAGCTGGTGCTAAAGAAAATTTGTGCGCCGCAAAATTTTTCTTGCCTGTGAACCTCCTTTTATGTTTCCATGATTGTGTGAGGTAAAATAATGTTGGAACAGCCTATTTGCATTTTCAAACGTCCCCATATCCCCGGTTCCGCCATGGCAACCGGCACGGTGCTTCTCTATGCACCAAATACAGCAAATCACAGGCTGAACATGTAATCTCTCTTTTACCTGCTCAGCCCTCACGAAAGGCTGGCAGGATATCTTTTCCCAACACAATCCAAAGATTCCCCGTCCCCCTTTCGCTCTAAAACGAAAGGACAAATGTTATGAATGAAGAAAACAAAAACATATTAATTGATATACCGGTGCCGATCGTAACACCGCGCCTGATCCTGCGCCCGCTGCAGGCGGGAGATGGTGCCGCATTAACGGCAGCCAAGGCCGAAACATGGGAAGATCTTACGCAATGGATGGCCTGGACGGATAAAGGTCAGGATGCCGATGCGGATGAAGCCTATGTGCGCAATTGTCATGCGGAATTCATCTTGCGCAAAGATATAACACTCCTTGGGCTTGAAAAGGATACAAACCGTCCCGTGATCTGGACGGGCCTGCATCGTTTCGACTGGACGCTGCGCCATTTTGAAATCGGCTATTGGGTGCGCAAAAGCGCGCAAGGACAAGGCTATGCCACAGAAAGCACAAATGCGCTGATCCGCTATGCTTTTAATGCCCTCAATGCAAAACGTATGAAAATTCATCATGCCAAAGACAACGATGCTAGCCGCACTGTCATTGAAAAGCTGGGCTTTGAGCGTGAAGCTATTAAAAAGCAAGCCCATGAACTGCCCGATGGCCGGATAGTGGATGAGTATTGCTATGTGCGCCTGAACACGGACAACCTGCCGCCTCTTGATATACATTGGGGTCCGGGATGAATGCGCTCATAAAAACACCGGCATATAAAAACATTCGCCTGTTGCAGGTTTATACAATCTGCGCGAATGCTATTTTTCTGTTGCCTGTGCTCATCCCCTATTACCGGGATGTGCTCGGCCTTGGCTTTCGTGAATTCATGATCGGGGAGGCTGTATTTTCTGCCGTCATGATCGCCATGGAAGTACCAACCGGATGGCTTTCTGATGTCTGGGGCCGCAAAAAAACACTCATTGCCAGCGTCATTATGGGGTTGGCAGGGTGGTTAATCCTGTGGCACGCAGACGGATTTTTAATGGCTGTGGTTGCACAAGGCGTGCTCGGCATTAATATCAGCCTTGCTTCCGGTACAAACAGTGCCCTTTTATACGACACCCTGCTGGAGAACAAACAGGAGGATGAATTTCATCGTCTGGAAAGCCAGCGTCACGGCATGATGCTCTATGCCGTGGGCGGCGCCTCAATCGTAGGCGGGTTTATGTATCAGTGGCATCCAATGGCACCGCTAGCGGCAATGATTGCGCTTAAATTCATAGCCCTCTTATTGACGCTTTTCATGGTAGACCCTTCGCGACACAAAGAAGAAGTGCACAAACACCCGATTGCCGACATGATGGAAACGGTACGCTACGCCATGCACGGTCATGTGGAAGTCGCCGGGATTATTATCCTGTCTGCACTGGTGTTTGCTACAACCAAAAACCTGCTCTGGGCCCAGCAGCCCTATTACATCATGCTGAACTTACCCGAAAGCTGGTTTGGTATTTTTACCTGTGCTGGATTTATAATTGGCGCAACGGCCAGCACATTCGGATACAAAATCAATGGCCGCATGAGCAATGTCACCGCACTATATGTGTTGATGATATCAGCCATACTCGCCTGCGCCATTGCCGGTTTATGGCCCGGCCATCACGGCATTGTACTGGTGCTGTCGGGGTCGCTCATCTACGGCATCGGTGCGCCGCGTGTACAAGCAGCGATTAACAACCGGGTATCATCAGTACGCCGCGCAACCATTTTATCAGCGGCCAGCCTGAGCGTGCATGTGATTTCTATTCCGCTCATGGTTTTAATCGGCTGGGCCGGTGATGCCTACGGTATTGAAATGGCATTGATCGTGCTCGCCGTAATCATGGCCATCGGCGGGCTTATGGCACGGTTTTTATTGGGGCGACGGGCGAGCAAGGCTTAATCGCCGCACCCGCCTTGCCATTAAAAAAGGAGAGGAAATAATTATATTTGATCATCGGGCGTTAAAATAATGTAAGGCGTTTCGCTATTACTAAATTTTCGGCTTATTGTGCTTGAGAAAGGCGGCATATGATCGCCAACAATAAAAACAAGCGGTTTTTCAGCAAGCTCCGCCACAACACCAGAAAGAGTTCTGAAATAAGCACCTATCTTTGCATTTAAAGTGCAGGCCTCCTTTGCCATTTCTTCTTGCTCGCAAAGCACAGACAAGGCATCCGGAATTTTAGTTTTAACGATGGGCAAATGAGTATTTAGAGTGAGGTGATAATAAAAACCCCGCTGCTCAATCATTCGTCTTCCCAAGTATTGGATAACGTAATCATCACAAATCCCATACATGCCCGAACCACAGTAAGGGGCATTCATTTTGGAGAATTCATTAATGAAGAGTCTTTCTTTAATACCAATATCTGCCCACCACTCTTTTCGGCGAAACATATTCTCGGTAAAGCCATGAGCGCCAACCACAGGATAACCAAGCTCGGAAAAAGCTCTGGGAATACAATCAACCAAAGCCTCCTGCGGCAAAAGTGAATTATAGTTGCCTTTTAGCCCACAAAGATGGCGCATTTCCGAAGCGGTCGTCGCACCAGAGAATTTAGCATTACCGTATGCAATCTTATAATCCTCGCTTATATCCGGTGAAACGAGTTGACTGTAAAGCCACTCATTAACCGCCGCGCTATCATTCAACCCATAAGACTCAACCAAGACATAGAGGACGCTTTTACTAGGATTAGCCTGCGCCCAGTTGATGACCTTATCCTTTGGAAGCGGAAGCACGCCCTGATCCAAGGCCTTCGGCTTTGTCCGGGGAACATCATTTTCTTTAAAAGATGTATATATCTTGAGCGCAGAGCTGCCAGAAATATTACCGGGAAGAACTTGGTGGTCGCTTTTAATGAGATAACTAGAGCCATTTAGCTGATCAGCAGAAAAAGCAAAGACCATGACAATCAGCACCGCCATAAAATTGGTTTTATTTTTTAAATGCCTTGCAGCAAGAACAGCGCCTGCACTGAAGGAGGCCAGCAAAATGATATCCTGTATCTTAAAGAACTCGACAAGATCGAGGTCCTTTACAAATTCAACAGAGCGCAGAAAATCAGAAACACCGTTAAAATGAAATATCAGAGCATTGCTGATAAATATTTCCTGAAAGTAGATCAGTAAAAACATAACCAGAGCCGCCACAATCGAAAACGGGACGAGCGCAATGGCAAGCAAATAATCGTAATTAAAATAAGGCCGAAAGGTAAAAACCCAGTACGATGCAACAAGCCAAAAGCCATTAATCAAAAAGAACACCATCAATGTATTGAGAATCATCAGAGGCTTGATTGTAAAGTGCCTGATCATCATTAACCCGCTTTGCTTTGTTCACAAAAAAGCCTACGTCTCACATAGATACCATTAAAGGCGCGCATATGAACTTGCTTCATATCGTTACAGTTTTTAACCGGGTGCACAAAGAAAGAAACTCCATTTTTCTTTCTTGTTACAGAAGGCGCGCGCGCAATAGGAAACGTAAAAGCCCTGATCCCTGCCGGCTCAATGGCGCGGAAAATATGATTTAGAGATCGACTGCTATTATAAGCAGTCACGATGGGGCCAGCGAGGCTATATGTTTTGGACCAGTGCGCAAATTTCCGGAGGTGTTCTGGCTTATAGAGCTGAAAAATAATTCTATTTGCCTTATCTTCACTTTTTAAGAACTTTAAAATTTCAGTCGCGGTTTTAAAAAAGTCTGTTTTAATATCGAGAACCAGATATTCATGCGCGACCAAGCGAGCAATAAGGCGATCAAAAGTACAATCATTATCGTCTAATGCGGCAGGCTCATCCGGCCCATGATGGCAACGGACAATATTTTCCTTATCCAACCAGAGATCCACCTCAAAGACAGAAAACCCGCCGTTAACACGGGCATTTTGAAACGCAGAAAACGTATTCGAATTTTTTTCTCCTCCAAGCCCATGAGCAATTCTAACTAACCCGCTCTCAGCCTCAAGCCAACGATAATCATAGTCGCCAACCACCTCTATAGATGACCAGTCCTCATCATCCATGACCTGTGCCCGCATATCCTTGAGGGACTCACTCAAATAATTCTTATCTATATAACGAACAGCGCGAAACACTTTATCATTATTCATGAAAGCAAATATCGCGACCACTGAAGCCAAGAACAGTGCTAAAAAAACTCTGAATTTGGATTTATTGTATATAAGCATCGTTACTCATTAACCTATAAAATATAGCAGGGTTGTCTAATAATCCTTTAGGGCGGCATGCGCTCAACCCACCATCCTCCGGCTAATTTTAGCGCGTTAATATATAACGAAAAAATATATTAAAATGGCGGAGACGGTGGGATTCGAACCCACGTTAGGGGTTAACCTAAACACGCTTTCCAAGCGTGCGCCTTAAGCCACTCGGCCACATCTCCTGATCCAGCAAAACCAATTATCATAAACAAGGGGGTAAATCAACCGACTTTGCGGATCAGCCGGATATTGATAGAATAAGACGCGTTTTGCTTTTCCAAAAGGTTCAAATATTATGCGTCGCGCCATTATGGTATGTTTCTTTCTTGCTCTCCTGCCGATATTCGCGCTGGGGCATGACCTGTATCTCGCCTATCTGAATGCAGAAAGAGCCCATGTCCAGATATGGGACAGGCCCGTTCTTCTGAGTGATCTCGGCTGGGCCCTCCTGCAATATTTCCCCGATGCCTTCGACACCGCCTACGGCAACATTGATTCGGACACATGGATCAATACAGTTGGCCCCCTGCTTGAACAGAAAAATCTATTTCTAGCGGCAATACCGGCAACCTTTATGCTCATTATTTTAACCATCATAAATTTTCTTCAAAATCTGCCTGTAAAATTTAAAATACGCACCACAAAAAAAGATCCGCGCAAAAAAGTAAAACGCAAAAAGTTTTTTGCGCCGGAAGGGTTTTCAAAATCCAAATCAAAAATGAAATATAAGCGTAAATAATTATTTACAATGCCGACAGCATCCACACCTGTTCATCCATCAATGCAAGATCTTCCGGTCGTGACAATCTGTGATCACCGCTTTCGATAAGCAATACCTTTACATCACTGTCCTTCATTGCATTTTTGATACGATATGCTGTTTGCCACGGCACATCATTGTCCTTCATACCTTGCATAAAACGCGCCGGTGCCGATAAAACATGTGTCCGGTCAAGCAGACAATGCCGCGCGCCGTCTTCCATAAGATCTTTTGTAATTAAATACGGCTCATCACTGTAATCATTGGGCATGTGAATGAAGCCTTGCTCATCCAGCATCTGGCGTTGTGCCTCATCAAACTCCTCTTCATACATCGTGCGTGTAAAATCAGGAGCCGCCGCAATCCCGCATAGCCCTGCCAATTGCTGTGGCCGTTCCAGCGCCAGCAACAGCGCAATCCAGCCCCCCATGGAAGAGCCCACAAGAACAACCTGACCGCCATCAATGACCTGATCCAAAACAGCGAGCGCATCATCTTTCCACACGCCGATCATGCCGTCTTCGAATTTGCCACCCGATTCGCCATGCCCGCTATAATCAAACCGTACATAACCCTGACCACGCGCACGGCATTGTTCCTCCAGATAAAGTGCCTTCGTGCCCGCCATATCAGAACGATACCCCCCCAAAAACATCACTGTTGGCAATTCCGGCACCGTGGCTTCCGTATGGCAATAAGCCAATTTGACGCCATCTTTACGCTCAATATATTGAATCGCCATAAACCATCCGCCCTTCGATTTTCTTTCCAAATACCTCTTCAGTGTGGTAAATCCTTATAAGCAAGGCAAGTGGTAAGAATATGAGCACAAGAAAAAAACCCGTTATCATGCAAGTCATCCCCGCACTCGGTGCCGGCGGGGCAGAACAGGGCTGCATCGATATTTGTGCTGAACTGACAAAAGCAGGCGCCATACCGTATATCGTTTCACATGGTGGTACACGCCTGCATGAAATTGCGCGCGCTGGTGGCACACATATTAATCTGCCGGTACACAGCAAAAACCCGATCGTGATGATGAACAACACACGCACGCTGAAAAAATTAATCCGCCAGTATGATGTCGACATTGTTCACGCCCGCAGCCGCGCCCCGGCCTGGAGCTGCTATCAAGCCTGCAAGGCTACGAATGCACGCTTTGTAACAACCTGTCACGCGCCTTATAATATCGAGAACAACACAAAGAAGCTTTACAATTCATCCATCGCCCGTGGGGAACGCATCATTGCAATCTCTCACTTTGTTGCCGAATATTTGCGCGAAAATTACAAAATTGATCCGCGCAATGTGCGTGTCATTCATCGCGGCATCGCTCTGGAAAAATTTCACCCGACCGCTGTGACCGCCGAACGCCTCATCAAGCTTTCAAAATCATGGCGCATTCCGGATGGTGCGGGCATTATCATGATGCCAGCACGTCTGACACGGTGGAAGGGGCATCATATCCTGATCGAAGCCATGGCAATGCTGGGGCGTCCGGATATTTTCTGCGTCATTATCGGTGATGATCAAGGGCGCACCGGCTACCGACAGGAACTTGAAAACACTATCCGCGACAAAGCATTGGAAGGGCAAGTACGGATCGTCGATCATTGCGATGATATGCCTGCTGCCTATATGCTTGCTACCCTTGTCGTCAGCGCCTCAACCGACCCCGAAGGCTTTGGCCGCGTACCGGTAGAAGCGCAAGCCATGGGACGGCCAATCATTGCAACCGATCATGGCGGCGCGCGCGAAACAATTATTCGTGGTGAAACCGGATGGCTAACCACACCGGGCGATGCTGCGGAACTGGCACGGGCGATGATCGAAGCACTGGCCTTAAACCCGATGCAGCGCGCCGTTTTGGCAACGCGCGCCATGGCACATGTTGCACAAACATTCACAAAAGAACGCATGGCGGATGAAACCCTGAACATCTACGCCGAATTGTTGCAGGAAAAAATGACAACAGGCAGCGGTTTCCTGCCCAAGCCGGCTGATCCGCCCGGCCCCGGCTCCTATACGCGTTTCCATGCCGCCGCAGAATAACAACATTCTCGTCATTAAACTCGGAGCACTGGGCGATTTCGTGCAGGCACTGGGGCCGATGGCCGCTATTCGCCGCCACCATCCGAATGCACATATTACATTACTGACCACGGCACCTTATGAATCCCTTGGTCGGGAATGCGGCTATTTCAATGATGTATGGATCGATAAAAAGCCACGCTGGCATGATATCGCCGGATGGCTTGCTTTGCGCAAGCGCCTGAACGCCGGGCGCTTGGACCGCATCTATGATCTTCAAAACAATGACCGGACATCATTTTACCTGCGCCTTCTGCGCCCACGTCCGGAATGGGTCGGCGCAGCACGCGGCGCATCCCACCGCAACACCTCGCCACAACGCACCGCCGGCAAAGCCTTTGCAGGCCACGTACAGACACTGGGACTGGCCGGTATCACAAACATCGTACCGGATGATTTGTCATGGATTAAAACGGATACCCGCCCGTTCCATTTACAAGATCGCTATGTGCTTCTGATCCCCGGATCGGCACCATCACGCCCGGAAAAACGTTGGCCTGCCACATCCTATGCAGAACTTGCCAACCTGCTTGACCAGCGAAAATACCAGCCCGTCATTATCGGCACAGAAGCAGAAAGTGACATCGCACAAGAAATTTGCCGCCTGCACCCACGTGCACAAAACCTTATGGGACGCACCAACCTGTTCGATATTGCTACGCTGGCCCGTAATGCCGCTGGTGCTATTGGTAATGACACCGGACCCATGCATCTGATCGCCGCAACCGGATGCCCGGTGAATGTTTTATTTTCAAAACATTCAGACCCCACGCATCATGCGCCGACCGGTGCAGCTGTCACGGTCATACAAAGTGATGATTTAGAAACATTAAAAGCGGAAGATATATTGCAGCGTCTAAACTTAAAAGATCACCCACCCGGGCAGAAAACCTCATAAAGACACGCCAGAACTTTTTTTGTGGCGGAATCCTGTAATGAATAATAAATCGTCTGGGCACTGCGCCTTGTTGTAACGATCTCATCACGACGCAAACGGGCCAAATGCTGCGACAGCGCCGACTGGCTTAATCCAACAACCTGTTCAAGCTCGCTTACGCATTTTTCACCCTCGTAAAGAGTAGAAACAATTTTCAGACGACGCTCATTAGATAAAGCCTTGAGCAAATTAACGGCTGACGAAATATTGCCGCCGGCATCATAATCCTTCATGCAAAATTCACTCCAAAATAAATAAAAATTAATTTATAAAAAAATCTTAACGCCCTCATACAAGAGCATATCTCTACTCTAAGTTACCAATTCCCTTATTTTTTTCAAGGGGATTTTGTCTGTGCCGGCTTTTCAGGCATCTTGCGTAATATACGGGATGCCAGACCGGCAGGGAGCATGCCTAGCAAACCAGCAAAGAAATAGGTCCGCAAAGGATATGCGATTCGTGCTTGATTACGCGCAATACCGCGTGCCGTCAGGGCTGCGGCGCGCTCGACATCCATCATCAACGGCATCTTATAATCATTTACAGCCGTCATAGGCGTTTCGATGAAACCGGGACAAATAACATTAACCCCGACACCCGCGCGCGCCACAGCGCCTCGCAGCGCCTCACCGTACACACGTACAGTCGCCTTTGATGCGCTATATGCCGGTGCGCCCGGCCAGCCACAAAAAGATGCCAATGAGCTCATAATCGCAACCTGCCCGGCACCGCGTGCCGTCATACGCGGCAAAACAGGATCAATCGTATTAAACACACCCGTTACATTCACATCGAATATGGACCGCAACTGCTCCGCATTTTCACCGCCACCACCCGTGCCGCCGGAAATGCCGGCATTAGCAATAACCAGATCAAGCGGCTGCTTGTCATCTTCCTGTTCAATCCATTGCTGCATCGCCGCACGATCTGTTACATCCACAGATACTTCCGTAACGGCAGCCCCTCTTTCATGACAAACACTGGCCACATCCGACAAACGCGCGCGATTACGTCCCGCCAGCGCCAGACGTACACCCGGTGCCGCATAATGCCGCGCCAATGCCGCGCCAATGCCACTGGAAGCACCGGTTATAAGGATATGGGAATATTTTGGTCTCTTCTGTTGCATGCTCATTCTCCAGAGAGTAGCTTTACTTACCATGACAGACAATTCAACTTTAATGCGCCGTGGTTTAATGTTTGTACTTTCCTCTCCATCCGGAGCCGGAAAGACAACAATATCGCGTGCCTTACTCAAACGTAACAATAACCTGATCGTATCCACATCCGTTACCACCCGCCCGCGCCGCGCCGGCGAGGTCAGCGGACAGGATTATTTCTTCGTCGATGCGCCTGCCTTTGATGAAATGATTAAAAACAACGACTTTTTGGAATATGCCAAAGTGCATGACCATTATTACGGCACGCCACGGCAACCTGTGATGGATGCTCTTGCCGCCGGCAAAGATGTCATCTTCGACATTGACTGGCAGGGCACACAACAACTGGCCGAAATCGCGCGTGAAGATCTGGTGACCATATTTATTCTGCCTCCATCATCGGCGGAACTGGAACGCCGCTTGCGCGCGCGGGCACGCGACCCGGAGGATGTCATCCGTAAACGTCTCGCCAAGGCCGCGGAAGAAATGAGCCATTATTCCGAATATGACTACGTCATTGTCAATCAAGACATCGAGCGTGCCACCACACAGGCACAATTAATTCTGGATGCCGAACATATGAAACGCCATCGCCTGGTCGGGGTATCCGATTTTGTACGGGGATTGATGCAGGGCTTGTAGTCTTTATTTATTTCTGCAAACGCAGCAAATCATCGGCACCGGCGACATATCCCGCGCGCAACGGACGCTGATAATCCCAGACAATCGTATTAAAACTGCCATGCGGTGCGGCCACCGGTGACCAACGCTCATAAACATGGCCGCTATCACGGCAAACCCAGACTTTTTCAGAACCCGCATCAGCAGCATAACGCAACATAAGCGCCTGTTCATCCGGATCGTTTTGTACTTGTGCCAGCCGTGCGCGTAAATGATAAAAACGAGCTGATTCCGTGCCCTTTTCTACAGCATCCAGATGCTGGCGCGCCACACCCCACATATGCTCATCCATCGCCGCCGAGGCAACAGCCATCTTCGCTTCCACACTGCCGGGGTGAATCAAAGCCAGCTTTTCAAACCAGCGCAAGCGCGCCGCGCTATCATGGGCCTTACTATGCGGGGCAGCCTCCTTCCACAATAAAAGCAAATCATGGTGCGGGCTTTGCTTCCATGTTTTTTCAAGCACAGAAACCGCTGAACGGCGTTTTTTATGATCCAGATAATAACGTGCCAAACGTTGCGCCGCCGGAACAAAAGAAGGATCAAGCCGGTAAGCCCGGCGCAATAACGACAAAGCAGCACCGTCCTTTACTTCTTCTGCCTGCTGTAACAGCAAAGCAACACGCTCACTCTTTATTTTCGCAGGCGCCATGCCTTTCAGGCGGGCAATTTTATCAAGCAACTTTTGAGCCTGCCCCCAATGCCGTGCGCGCACCGCCATATCATAAACCATACGCAATACAAAAGGATGCTTTGGATAAAGCTTCAACGCGCGTGCGCTCAACGCAGCAGCACCCTCCGCGCTATTATCCTCAAGCGCCATTTGCAGCAACCCGCGCAAGCCTAAAAACGCCGTATCCTTATTATTTAGCAATATTTCAAACGCTGCATCAGCTGCCGGCGTGTCACCCTGTAACCGTGCGGCTTGCGCTTCCAGCAAAACAGACAGCCCCCTATCCCGCGGTAATAATGCCCGTGCCTGTTGCGCATGGTAAAAAGCCAGCTTCGTATCACCCGCCGCGGCAGCCCCCAACCCCAGCGTTAATGAACGATAGCCCTTTTTTTCATTAATCCGCGCACGGTAATGCCGCCACGTTTTCGGCAGCGCAAACAGGGCGAACAAAACACGATGCACCACCAGCAAAACAACAACAAAAAAGAAAAAGCTCAGCAACGCCAGTGATGTATTCACGCGCACATCATAGCCCTGCCAATGAATATCGATCATACCGGGACGGTTGGCCACCCACACAGCGGCGGCCACAAAAATTGCCAGCTTAATTGAAAACCATAAAATGCGGAGCACAGCGATCCTCCCTTACAAAAGGATCATATCACAATCCCTATAAAACGATAAGACAGGGCGCGCCCTTATCCTATCGTCCGGCGCCGCCCAGATCAACCGGATGCACGGGCGTACCGCCACCCAGCTTTTGAATGGTGCGCACGACGGCCTCCATATCATCGATACCGATGCTGCTGCCGACTTTGATGCTCACCATGTCCTGTACTTTTTGCGCCATCATCGTAGCTTGCGCCTTATCCATCCAGGGCTGTGCGACCTGCGCTGCATCACCCTGCAAGCCCTGCAACTCGGTCACAGCACCAACAATATTGCCTTCATCCAGCATTTTTTGTGCGCGGGCGATGCTGGCCTGCGTATCCGTACCGGTGACCAACTCACCATCCTTTTGCACCTGTAAAACCTCGTTCAGACGCGCCATGGCTTTTTCTTTCATCGAAACATCTTCGCCCTGCAATGATGCCACAACAATTTCACCGGCCATACCGCGCAGCTCCTGCGACAATCCTTCCGGGGACAACACACCGGCCTGCGCCCGTGGTGCCAGACGCTCAATCGCGGCATTCAGTTCCGGATCATCTTTTGCCGTCATACCCTGCAACAGCAACAAATCTTCTTCAAACGGAGCACTGCGGTTTAATGAAGAACGGAATTTCGTCAACGCCACCAACAAAGCAGCCGCTTTCAAATCCGTTGGTGCTACGCCTTCCAGCGTCTGGCCCAGCGCATCATCTTCGCCCTGTGCTTTTTGCAAGACACCATCAAACTGGCTCATCTCGCCTTGCATTTCCTTCACCAGCGCGCCCAGATCAGCGACAGCACCGGACAGTTGCGTTTGACCTTCGATTGTTTGCTGCATCTGTTCCAGCTTGCTAAACAGCGCCGTAATTTCACCCGGTGCACCCAAAGCCTGCATCTGTCCTTCCAATGCCGTAATGCGCTGTGGCAAGGAACCAGCACCCTCATCCGTCAAAGTTTGCGCAATCGTCGCCATAGCAGCCATTTTACCCTGTAAATCAGTGGCCTGCTCCTGCATACGGCTCCATTGCATCTGCCAATCATCCGGCAAAAGTTTTTGTAGAAGTGATTGCTCTTTTTCCACAGCACCAACACTGCCTTCCAGCGCGTTAATACGTTTGTCATGTGCGGCAATCCGCGCTTGCGACGGCCAGAGAAGAACAACGGCAAAACCAACAGCCAACCCAATCAAAATAATCGTCGTCAGTGCACTTTTTTGTACAGCGCGTCGCTCGGACGCCTTGAGTTTTTTAGCCAAGAATTCCTCCTGCATGATTGTCTGCCGCCCGGCTTCCACAGCCTGCTCGTGTTTTACATCTGTCATTTTATTGCCCTCATCAGTGCGCGTCGCCTCCGCAACCGCCGCCTCAAAGTCATTTGTATTTTCATTAGCAGCACCCTTTTCGATGATATCAGCAATATTAATATTGTTCGAAGCGGCTGCGCGCAAAACATCATCACGACGGTTACCGGGAATAACATTACGTTTTTTCCAGCCCTGTACGGTTGTCACAGGTACAGACATTTTCGTCGCCATCGGCCGAATACCGCCAAAACGTTCAATCACGTCCACTGCATTGTTAATGGCACCGCCATCTTGCTTCTTATTTTCTGTCGAGGCTGTCATATCCTGCTCCTGCTATATCTTGCTTTCATCCAAATTAATATCTTCTGCCGATAAACGGTCCAGAAGCGCCAGCATCTCATCCCCCGAAGGTGTCCGTGCGACCTGTACGTCCTGCCACGGCAAATGCTGCAGGCACTTTACCACCGCATCACTGATACACAAGGCCTTTATAGAGGAAACGGCATCCTTCTGCCCACACGCCTCCAATAGTTCTGAAAAACAGCGCGCCGTACGCGGAGAATAAAATAAAGCCGATGAAAATCCGCCCGTCGTGAACATTTCCCGGCAGGCCGGACCCAATCGCTTCGCCTTTTCTGCTCTGTACGCCGCCAGTCGCTGAACCGGTACGCCGGGAATCTCGACATTACCCGCCACATGCACACCCGATACATGCAAAACCGGCACGTCCGCCTCTAACCCGGCATCCGCCAATGTCATATTCAAGGCTGCCAAATCACCGCCACCTGTACGTACATCTTTAAATCCCCGCTCTCTGGCACGATCAGCCGTCGCATCCCCAACGGTAAAAACGGGAAGGCTGCGATCCTCGCTCCGCGTCGTAAAAGCCGTCAGGCCATTCACACTGGTAAAGACAAGCGCCTGATATTTAGTCAAATCGGGAAGGCGCACATCCAGCGGCACAATATCAAACAGCGGCTCGATAAAGGTTTCAAAACCCCGTGCCCGCACATCACGCGCTAATCTTTTCGCTTCCACACGCGGGCGGGTTATAAGAACAGCCCCCGTCATGCCGCTAACAATTCCGGTGGCACCCGGGCTTTCAGGATATCACCCACCACCACACCCAGTGACGTTGCCTGTGCCCCCGTCGCAACCGGTGCTGTTTTGCTTTCGCGATAAACCTGCTGGCCGTCCTCTGACAACACCACAACATCCAGCGTCATGTTATTATCCTCAAGCACACTGTACGCCCCAATCGGCGTGTGGCAGGAGCCATCCAGAACCTGTAGCGCAGCCCGCTCCGCCGCAGCCCGCAAGCCTGTTTGTGTACAATGTATCGAATCGAAAGCTTTATGCCAGTGTATGTCCGCCGTACGCAGCTCAATCGCAACAATCCCCTGACAAGCAGCCGGCAACATGTCCTCAATTTCAATCACGGAGGCCACATCGATCTCCAATCCTAACCGTTTGAGGCCTGCCAGCGCCAAAATCGTCGCATCCACCTGTCCGGCGCGCAATTTATCGATCCGTGTTTGCACATTACCGCGCAAAGGTACTATTTTCAGATCCGGCCGCTGTGCCAGCATCATCGCCTGCCGCCGCAGGCTGGATGTCCCCACGGTCGCCCCGTCTGGTAATGAATCGATAGTTCTGGATTTACTGGAGATCAAGGCATCGCGCGGGTCTTCGCGGGGAAGAACATGTTCAATCATCAACCCGTCCGGCAAGAAAGACGGCATGTCCTTCAACGAATGCACACCGCAATCAATCTGCTCGGCCAACAATGCCGCTTCAATTTCCTTGGCAAAAAGCCCCTTGCCGCCTTCCGCCTCGGACAAACGCGTTTCCCCATGCGCCGGGGCCCAGTCGCCAGATGTCTTAATCTCGACAATCTCAATCTGTAAGTCCGGATGCGCCCGCAGCAATAAATCCCGTACCATGCCCGTTTGGATCATGGCTAACTGCGAACCTCGTGTCCCTATGCGTAATCTTTTTGTCATTTTCATCCTTTGGCTATATATAGACATCTATGATCGTTTTGGGAATAGAAACAAGTTGTGATGAAACGGCCGCTGCCGTCGTCGACAGCACGGGCAATATACGCGCCAACCTCGTCCTGAGCCAGCTGGAAGAACACAAAGCCTTTGGCGGCGTGGTCCCGGAAATTGCGGCACGGGCACATCTGGACCATCTGGACCGCCTTATCAAAGGCGCCATGGATGACGCCGGTATCACTTTTGCCGAACTTGACGGTGTGGCCGCCACCTGTGGCCCTGGCCTAATCGGCGGGGTGATGGTCGGGATGATGGCGGGCAAAGCTATCGCCGCCGCCCACGGAAAGCCTTTTATCGCGATCAACCATCTGGAAGCCCACGCTCTAACGCCGCGGCTGACCAATGACGTTGATTTTCCATACCTTCTCCTGCTGATCTCCGGCGGCCATACGCAAATCCTCGTTGCCGAAAATGTCGACACGTACAAGCTGTGGGGGTCGACCATTGATGATGCGCTGGGCGAATGCTTTGATAAATCAGCCAAGCTCATGGGGCTGCCCTATCCCGGCGGCCCGAACCTTGAAAAAATAGCGGCGCGCTGCCCGGACGTACAAGCTGCCTGCGACCGCTTCCCGCTCCCACGGCCCTTACGCGGGCGTGAGGGGTGCGACTTCTCATTCTCCGGTCTGAAAACCGCCATACGCACCCATGTTGAAAAACTGCCCGCAGGCCCGCTCAAGGAAGCCGATATTGCCGCTCTGGCCTGCGCCTTCCAGCATACCGTTGCCGCTATCATGGAGGAACGCTGCGAATCGGCCATAACCCGCTTCCTGCAATCATACGGAAATAAAACAAAAGCACCTACTCTGGTTGCCGCTGGTGGTGTTGCCGCCAACGGCGCTGTACGGGCGGCGCTGCAAAGCTTGACGCAGCGGCATAAAATGGCTTTTATAGCCCCCCCGGTAGCATTATGTTCCGATAACGGCGCCATGATCGCCTGGGCAGGCATTGAACGGCTGCAAAAAGGCCTGACTGATCCGCTGGATACGAAAGCAAGGCCACGCTGGCCGCTGGACCCCGGCTCAACCAAAAACAAGAAAACGGCGTAAGAGATATTCATGAGTAAAATTAGTGTAATCGGAGCGGGTGCATGGGGCACCGCGCTGGCGCAATCCCTGACCATGGAACATGAAGTCCTTTTATGGGCGCGGGAAGCCGAAGTCGTAGACAGCATTAACAACCAACAAGAAAACACCATGTTCCTGCCCGGTGTTGAACTTAACAAAAACATTCAACCCACAAACGATCTTGAGCAAGCCGCCAGCAACAACATGATCTTGCTGGTTACACCAGCACAACATGTACGCGCAGCACTCAAATCACTCAAAAACAATTTGTCAGATGAAAAAACCATTGTCATCTGTGCCAAGGGTATCGAAATTGAAACCGGGCACCTCATGTCACAAGTCGCGGACGAAGAAACACCGGATGCGACCATTGCTGTTTTGTCCGGCCCAACCTTTGCATCCGAAATCGCGCGCAGACTACCCAGCGCCGTTACAATTGCCGCGCAAAACAAGGACGTCGCACAAGACATCCGCGAGGCACTGGCCAGCAAAATGCTGCGTCCCTATATCACGGACGACATGGTTGGCGCGCAAATTGGCGGCGCTGTGAAAAACGTTATCGCCATTGCCTGCGGCATCATAATGGGCCGTGATATGGGTGAAAGCGCTCGGGCAGCCCTGATGACACGCGGTATGGCCGAAATGGGGCGCCTTGCCACCGCCATGGGCGGTAAAAAAGAAACATTAATGGGGATGTGCGGTATCGGCGATGTCATGCTGACATGCACCTCCATGCAATCACGCAATTATTCGCTGGGCGTTGAAATCGGCCAAGGCCGCACACTGGAAGAAATCATGGGCACACGCCGCTCCGTAACCGAAGGCGTTCATACCGCGCGCGCGCTGATCGTCAAGGCTGCAAAAAATGCTGTCGATATGCCGATCGCTACGGCTGTGCATAAATGCCTAAGTGAAAACATGCCGATTGATCTGGCGATTGAACAAATGCTGGAGCGCCCGCTCCGAATTGAAACAAAATAAAAACCGCTAAAAAAGTGCCCATGAATTATTGGCTTATAAAATCAGAACCCTTCAAATGGTCGTGGGATGATCAAGTCAAAGCAAAGGTTACGCATTGGGACGGCGTGCGCAACTACCAAGCAGCAAATAACCTGCGTGCCATGAAAAAGGGCGACCAATGCTTCTTTTACCACTCCAATGAAGGCAAGGAAATCATCGGCATTGTACAGGTCGTGCAGGAATCCTACCCCGATCCGTCAGATGAAAAAGGCAAATTTGTCATGGTCGATGTAAAGGCCGTTAAAAAACTACCACGCTCTGTAACACTAGCGGAAATCAAACAAACCAAATCACTGTCCGACATGGCTTTGCTACGGCAATCCCGCCTGTCTGTCAGCCCTGTCACCGCAAAAGAATGGGACATCATCTGTAATATTTGTAAAAAATAAAAAAACACTATTCCAAAGGGAGGATAAAATGAAAAAAAACTTTAACAACAAGGCTACACTTCTAGCTGCCGCAGCTCTGGCCGCAACACTGGCTGTCATTGTCACGATGAGCATGCAAATAAAACAAGAACAAGACAACGGTAAAACACCGGAAAAAACATCTAATATGATCGAAGACCCGCGCTTCCATGATGCGGTCTGTGCAAACGCTTTTAAAAAACTAAGTAAAAATCAAAAAGAAGAACTGATAGAGCGATTCCGTTTTTCCCACACCAAAGAGTACCGCGCAGAATGGAAACCCAAATTCAGAACAAAGGAGCCGCAACTCAAAACACGTGATTGTAGTGATTTTATGCAGCATAAAGCGAAATTGCCCCTTTTTACGCCCTAGTGCGCGCCGTTTCTTGACATATACCAAATACCTGTGCCTCGCTTCTAATTGCGGGAATGGCTGTGCTACAATCGTGCAGCATCAAAACATGAGAGGGAAAAAGCCATGACACAGGCCGTACACAAAACAAAAAACCAAAAGGAAATTTTTGAACCATCCGCAGAGATTGTCAAAAATGCGCATATCAACGCGCAAAAATACGAAGAACTCTACAAGCAATCCATCGATGATCCCGAAAGTTTCTGGGGTGAAATGTCCGAACGCATTGCATGGTTTAAAAAACCAACCCGTATTAAAAACACCACCTTTGATGAAGATGCACTGCACATTAAGTGGTATCAAGACGGTATATTGAATGCCTGTTACAACTGCGTCGACCGCCACCTGCCCGCGCGCGCAGAGCAAACAGCACTGATCTGGGAAGGCGATGACCCCGGCAATGACAGCAAAATTACCTATGCCGAATTAAAAGGCGAAGTCTGCCGGCTGGCCAATGCCCTTAAAAGCAACGGCGTCAAAAAAGGCGACCGCGTTACAATCTATATGCCGATGGTACCGGAGGCCGTCTACGCCATGCTGGCTTGCGCACGGATTGGGGCTATCCATTCCGTCGTATTCGGTGGATTCTCACCAGAATCACTGGCGGGCCGTATCATTGATTGTGAATCAACATTCGTTATCACCGCCGATGAAGGCGTGCGTGGCGGCAAATCTATTCCGCTCAAAAACAATGTTGATGAAGCCTTGAAAAAATGCCCGGATGTGAAAACCGTCCTCGTACTTGAACATACGGACGGCATTATTGAATGGACAGAAGGCCGCGATGTATGGTGGCATGAAATGGTTGATGATCAACCGGATGATTGCCCGTGCGAAGAAATGAACGCCGAAGATCCACTCTTCATTCTCTACACGTCCGGCTCCACCGGCAAACCAAAAGGCGTGTTGCACACCACCGGCGGCTACATGGTTTATGCTGCCCTGACCCATGAATGGGTATTTGATTACAAGGACGGCGAAACATACTGGTGCACTGCCGATGTCGGCTGGGTCACAGGCCATTCCTACATCGTCTATGGTCCTCTGGCGAACGGCGCGACAACCCTTATATTTGAAGGCGTTCCAAACTATCCAGATTACAGCCGCTTCTGGCAGGTTGTCGACAAGCATAAGGTCAATATCTTTTACACCGCGCCCACCGCCATTCGCGCCTTGCTGCGCGAAGGTAATGACCCCGTTACACAAACCAGCCGCAAATCACTGCGTATTCTTGGCACCGTCGGTGAGCCAATCAACCACGAAGCCTGGCACTGGTATAACGAAGTTGTCGGCGACGGGCGCTGTCCGATCATTGACACATGGTGGCAAACCGAAACTGGCGGGCACATGATCACACCGCTGCCCGGTGCCATTGCCACCAAGCCCGGATCGGCTACCAAGCCGTTTTTCGGTGTTAAATTAGCAATCGTTGATCCTGCCAATGGCAACGAACTCACCGGTGCCTGCGAAGGCGCGCTCTGTATTGCCGATTCATGGCCGGGACAAATGCGTACCGTATACAAAGATCATGACCGTTTTGTGCAAACATACTTCTCACAATACAAAAACATGTATTTCACCGGTGACGGTTGCCGCCGTGATGAAGATGGCTATTACTGGATCACGGGGCGCGTTGATGACGTCATTAACGTATCCGGTCACCGCCTCGGCACCGCCGAGATTGAAAGCGCGATCAACGAACATAAAGCCGTCGCTGAGTCTGCTGTCGTCGGCTTCCCGCACGATATCAAAGGACAAGGTATTTACGCCTATGTCATCATGATGGACGGCACAGAAGCCAATGAAGATACGCGCAAGGAAATCATTCAAACCGTACGCACAATCATTGGCCCCATCGCCACACCGGATGTGATCCAGTTCACCCCCGGTCTGCCGAAAACACGTTCAGGCAAAATAATGCGCCGAATCCTGCGTAAAATTGCCGCGCACGAAGAAGACAGCATCGGTGACACATCAACACTGGCAGATCCTGCGGTGGTTGAAGGGCTGATCAAAGGGCGCACGCAAGAAGGCTAAGCTAAGAAACACTCAGAAACGCCAAGAGGCCGCTTACACGGCGGTCTCCACACGCATAATTTTTGTGCGGCAAAAGCGGCGGCTCATAAGGTGGAAGACAATACCCGTCAGAAGATTCGTAGCGGCAATAGAGGCAAAAATCCCTATCACACCGTAAAAATGGGCGCCCACGAATGCGAGCGGTATATTCACCACAACAAGACGAATAACAATCATCATCAATGATCGCTTCGGATATCCCATGGCATTAAACGCCGACCCCCAACCCTGAACCAGATTTCCAAACACATATGTGAACGATACCATCACGAAAAACAGGGCCGTTATTTTAATGACCTCCGGCTCATCCGAAAAGACACCGGCAATTTTCGTGGCGAACACACTGAGGACAAGCGCAACAAAAACGGACCACAGCACAGAAAACGAAATAGCCTTGCGCAACACTTCATGCACACGCTCAAACTTTGCGGCGCCGTAATTCTGGCCGATGATCGGCCCCATACCCACAGCCACGCCCATAATGACAACAAAAGCAAAGGCTTCCACCCGTGATACCACACCGAACGCAGCCACCGCGCCATGCCCGTAAACGGCCAGCAACGCAATCAAAACCGCATTTACAACCGGTTGGATGATACCGCTGATCCCGACAGGTATCGCAATAGATAAAAACCGCTTGGCTGAATCTCCAAATAAACGAAAATGGCGGCGGTTGAATGTCAGCATCTTCTTACGCACACCAATCACATAAAGCCCTGCTGCCATTGCGCAAACATTAGATATAACTGTGGCTAGCGCCGCGCCCTGCATCTCCATCCGTGGAAAGCCCAACAATCCAAAAATCATAATGGGATCAAGAATGGCATTCACAACCGCAACAACCGTCATGATAATGGCGGGCAAAAACGCATCACCGGCGGCGCGCATCGTGGCGTTGCCAACCATCGGCGTATTCACAAAAATGCTGCCCAGAAACCAGATCACCATGTAATCGGTAATCATCGGCAATGTTTGTTCATCCGCCCCCATAGCGCGAAATATCGGCTTCATGAAGATTAGTCCCAACACAGCCGCCCCCAGACCAATCATCACCGCCAGCAACAACGCATGCGTGGTCAGACGCCGGACACGGGGCCAGCTACCTTTGCCGATCTCCCGCGCCACGACAGATGATGTCGCAACCGTCATCCCCATAATCAAACTGAAAACCGTATATGTCACAGGAAACGTGAATGTAATCGCGGCCAGCGCCTCCGTCCCCAGCATGGAAATATACAGCATGTCCACCAGTTGAAAGCTGATAATCGCCATGATGCCCCACGTCATCGGCACCGCCAGGCGCAACAAATGGCGCGTCACGGACCCCGTGGTCAAATCAATTTTTTGGGCTGAAAGGGATTTCATTTTAATGATTTATTTCAATACCATACTTTTACTGACCCGGCCCGGCTATCAGCCCAAGGCCGACATTTACCCATTACCGGGCGCGAATCTATTTGCAGGAGCTATTATACTGCGCGCCTCCTCCGGATACACTCATATGCCGATATATATTCCGCGCCCCACCATCTTTTATTTTTATTTATTTTCAAAGCGCTAACAACAATCACCGGAGCGCACCATATTACATTGCATTTTATATAAATTTGATCAATGTGATGACTTCATTTACATAAAATGTTAACGCTTATAATGCGATAATGAATATAAGGACAAAATATTAGCGGGTTTTAAACATTAAAAATAATTAGGTCGAAAAGGACCGTAAAAAGTATGGCGGATGTCACTGGTACAAATGGTAATGACTTTCTAATTTTTCAGGGCACTGAAGAACACCTGACGACGACGCTCGTCAATCCTTACAGCGGCGCAAGCATCGACATTGATGATGAATATTATCTCAACACATCTTCCTACGAAGGCTTCGCAGGCATAGATATTCTTTTCATGACCAATCTAGGCGACGCCCTGTTTGTTACAAACGATGTCGGCGACCAGATGATTTCCAGCGTTGAGCGCATCATTGCCGGCCAAGGTGGCGATGTCATCATATTAGCAGATGATACAATCGAACTGGGCAACATGACAATTAATGGCGGTGGTTCCGACGATATTATTTGGGGCAATGTTGGCGATGATACAATCCGCGGTTTTGACGGTGATGATATTATCGATGGCGGCCCGGGCAATGACACGCTGCAAGGCCAAAAAGGAGACGACGTACTCACCGGCGGCGACGGCGATGATATCATTAGCGGCAATGAAGGTGCCGACATTCTGTCGGGAGACAACGGCGATGATACATTATTATTCAATGCCGACATCATCTATAACGGCGGCGTTTTAGCCTATAATATCGGCTCTCCGGGCGTTGACGGCACGCACGAATATAAAGTCCTGAGAGATACAAATGGAAGCTTTGATATTTTCGACGGCGGTGATGGCTATGATACGGTTGTCATGACAGATGGCGATGATGCGATATTCCTGTTTGATGATTACCATGACCAAAACGAAAATGGAACGGGCCTGCGCCTGATCGATGTCGAGCAAATAGATGCCGGTGACGGCGATGATGTCGTAGATCTAACGCACACGGACTATTCTTACGGCGATATCGTTGTGAATGGTGGCAACGGCAACGACACTTTATGGACATCCGTCGGTAACGATACAATTGACGGCGGTAACGGCGATGACTCACTTTATGGTGGCGTCGGTAACGACACACTTTATGGCGGTGACGGCGATGATCTGATCATAGGCGGTCCAAATTCAGATTCCGGTGCACTGGAAATCACCGTCGAAGAACATACATTCAACAACACCGTTCTCTTCCCGAGTCTAACTGAACGCGTTGACATTATGGATCTCGTGCCATCCGGTGAAAATGCGCTGGGCATTGCGGCGGGCGACCTGTCCGTTAATTATTCAACCACGGCGGAAATATCATTTGTGCAAACAGTGGCCGGATTCGACAATACATTGGGCTTTTATAACATTGCGCAAGATGGCACAATTATGTCGGTAGAGCTGGCCTTCCCGAATGTCAAAGACTTCAACGCCGGTGATACTGCTACAATCGACCTGCCCGGCGCGCCGGATACAGACTTTGGCTTTTTCATCATTGCCAATGGTGCGCATAAAAATAACGATTTCAGTAAGTATGATCTTGAAAATGGCACGCTCAACTTCGTTTATAATCATGGCAAGGGCAGCGAACGTCTGGCCACGATCAATGACGATGCCAAAGACATTGAACTTGTTTACACGCTGAATGATACAGGAAAAACAATTGTCGGTAAAAACCAGACCTATCACACCACCACACGCGATGGTGATACAAACCTGAATCCAGACGGTGAAGTGCATGCTGTTTCCGGCCTGATTACAGACGGCGACACAACGAAGCTGCGGATCGGATTTGAAGATCTACCCAATCTGGGCGATGCCGATTACAACGATGTTGTGTTCGATATTACTGTCGATAGTAAAACGACAGAAACGCTACTAATCGATGACAATGATGTTTTATATGGCGGCGCCGGAAACGATATTATCGATGGCGGCGTTGGTGATGATGTTCTGTTTGGGGGTGCCGGAGCGGACACGCTTTACGGCGGACAGGGCAGCGATCAATTCGTATTCGATACGCTGGACGGATACGTTGATACGGTCAAGGATTTCGAAGCCGGGCCGGGGGGTGATGTATTAAACATCACAGATATTTTGGAAGGGTATGATGCACTCAACGATGCCATTTCTGATTTCGTACATCTATCGGATAATGGTACGGATACTGAACTTCACATCAACGCAGATGGCGATGCGGGCGGTGCCTTCACAGCCGTTGCCATCATCGAAGGAAGTGCGGGCATAACCCTGGCTGATCTGATCAACAACAGTAACCTGATCGCCGATCAGGTACCTGTGCTATAAATCATAAAAGAAATCTACCTGAAAAGACCAACGCCGAATGCCGCACCACCACCAAGCGCAGCACCCTTAAGGCCTTCACCAATAACGCCCCATACGAAGTCAATCTCTTTACCGTTCACATGAGCCGTACCGGAAGCCTGTGCATCGTAAAGTTTTCCGTTCTGAATAATCAACATCATACGTAGGTCAAAACCCTCATTTTCGGTTTGCGCCGCCATAAAATCCTTCAATGCACCATGCTCATCAACTTCCTTGAATTGCAAAGTATAAATTTGTGTCTGGTTTACCGCATTAATCACACCAGTAATGGCCTTCACCGTCTGTGGATTAGGAGCAGCACCACCGGCCAAAAACTTCATTCTTTCCTCACGCGGCACAACTGTGAACCGGCCCCGGTCAAGCTTCAACGTCTTGAAAACATCTGCCTCAGGCATTCCTTTTTTAAGCTGACTCAGTTTCTTATTAAAATCCGCCACATCCTTGAACGCATCACGGTTCATATGGGTCTTTGAAAGATGCACATCGTGAAAATAAGACTCTTTACTAAGATTCGCGCAACCCGCGCTCAAAGCAAAGAAACAAGAAAGCCCTGCGCAAGCCAGCTTTTTTGACGCACCACTGTTATTCATAATCAAAATTCCCTGTTTGTTTTTTTTATTTTTTTAAATCTTTTGAACTTGCGATACTAATCTTCTAAAGAATTGTCCGTCAACCGAAAACTCAGCCCGTATCCTCACGCACGATAATACCATACTCCTTCGCAAGTGCAGCAAGACCGCCGCCAACAAGCCGTTCCTGCACTTCAAAAAACCATTTCGGCCCTTCACGCACAATGCAGGCAACCTGAATAGCTGTCTGCCCACGCAGCTCTTCTTCATCAAAGCGCACGCGCAAAATCTCGTCGCCCTCTTCTCGATTGACAAGGCGTAAATACAAATCCTTGATCATGCTGAAGTCCCATCCCTTGAGCTCTTCATCATAAATTGACAAGACCAGCGCAATACGAATCACATCAAAAGGAATGCCGTTTATATCAAAAAACATCTCCTCATCATCGCCCTCACCATCACCGGTGCGGCTATCACCCATATGCTTGACGGCACCCTCAAGCGTGGCTTCCTGATTGTAAAAAACAAAATCATCATCGACGCGCGTTTGCCCATCTTTATCCAACAAGAAACAACACAGATCAGCATCTATCTTATCGCCTTCCATGTTTTTCATTTCCCATCCGGCACCGATGGACATCTCCTTCATCGATGGTACCGCGGCAAGCAAATCAATGTAATCGCCCTTCTTGACGATATTGCGCACCTCATCCTCGGGCTCAACATACAGCCCCGGATCTTCTTTTTCCGGCACCGGTTCTGCCACCATATCAATCGGCTTCACATCATCCGAGTCATCATCAGGCAAATTCAGGTCAGGTTCTTCTTCTATATCACTCATCGTTCTTTACCCCTGCGGACTGCTCAGCCCCAAAATATAAACACTGATAATATAACCCAGATAAGCACACAGGAACAACATCCCCGTCAGCCGCCCCAGTCTTTTTGCAAACAGCAAAAGAGTAGCAAAAATAACGCTTATACCACCCAACACCCATATATCCGTAGACAAAAGCTGCGGCGCCAGCATCGTTGACGGAATTGACTTCGCCAATGTTGAAAAACCGACAATCATCAAAATGTTAAACACATTCGATCCAATAATATTGCCGATCACAATACCGTGCTGCTTTTTAGCCACAGCGATCAAACACGTCGTCAGCTCCGGCAAAGACGTTCCCAACGCAATAACCGTCAAACCAATCACCGCATCCGGTACACCAATAATCTCTGCGCTCAGCTTCGCGCCGCGCACTAAAAACTCGGCCCCCAGAACAATGAGCAACAAACCAGCAATCAGAAAAATAAATGAATAGGGCAAACTCCTGAACCGCACGTAATCATCACCGCCATGCTCATCATGCGTTGCCGTCCAATACTGCCAGAATGTGTAAGACACCAGCACAATAACCAGCCCCATCCCGGCCACACGCGTCAGATGATCCGTAACCATCAAGCCCATAAAAGCAAAGGTCGCCAACAACATCACACCCAGATCACGGCGCAATTCCGGAGATTTTTCAATCACAATTGTCGCGACAAAAGCTGTCATCCCAATCACCAGCAACATATTTGCAATATTGGAACCCACCACATTACCGATCGCGATACCGGGCAAGCCTGTTAAGTTGGCATTCACCGACACAACCAGCTCCGGCAAAGATGTGCCAAAGGCAACAATCGTAAAACCGATAATCAACGGCGGAATACCAAAATGACGGGCAATATAAACAGCTGCATCAATCATCCAGCTCCCCCCACGCACCAGCATTAAAATGCCAAGCGTAAGCGCACCGGCGGCAAAGAACAGCGCTTCGTAAAGCGGAAATTCAATCATGATTTCTTGCCGTCTTCCCAATCAATGCCGAAGCCAAATGCCCTGTCCATTTCATCATGACCGGGATAATATTCCGTGTAATTCGTCATACGGATGCCATTGCGCACATTTTCAAGCCCCGCCGCCACACACAAACCCAGCTCGGATCTATGCGTGTGCAGCGTTACAACCATTGGCTTTTCATTCGGCACACGAATTTGTATTTGCGGCTGGACTTCGGCCCAATCAATCGCGCCGTCATAAATATAAAGATAAACAAGCAACCGTTTAATCTCCGGCCACTTTTGCCCATCGATCATAATGATTTCATCTTCGCCGTCATCGTCATCATCATCATCGCCCGTGCGATCATCGCCGGATAACTTCATATAAGGCG
>Ga0055584_100001091_pt1 | contig 26504 bp, 28 predicted proteins | sample OSDHelmetaG_FD_58716 | JGI IMG/M metagenome (GOLD analysis project Ga0055584, IMG submission 58716) | Pelagic marine sediment microbial communities from the LTER site Helgoland, North Sea, for post-phytoplankton bloom and carbon turnover... | ecosystem: Environmental > Aquatic > Marine >...
ACGGTTCGGTAGTTCAGTTGGTTAGAATACCTGCCTGTCACGCAGGGGGTCGCGGGTTCGAGCCCCGTCCGGACCGCCAAAAAAGACTCTTCAAATGAAGGGTCTTTTTTTATACATGTATATTTGAAGGATAATTGGGGTGAGAAGCCTGTCCTGAGTGAAGGCTCCGTCCAGATCACCCAAAAGATCCATAAGTAATGAATCGGGAAATTAGAAAATTAATGTTAGGGACGAATACTATTTTGAAAGACCGATGCAATTTTCTTGTATAGAACCTTGTTTGCATTAAGCGTATAACGTATACCAATGGCTATTCCTGCATTGAACTCATCCTGTGAAGGATTCCATATGGGGCGTGTATCTAAACTAAGAACAATGGGGGCATTGAATTTATTAAAATCATACTCTAATCCAATCTGCCCTCCAACTCCAACGTGAAAGGAATTTTTAGAACGTTCATCAGAATAGTATGCAAAACTAATCGTAGGTCCAGCATATGCATTAAAAGATGGTAGAATGTTTTTATTCCATTGATAAGTGCCCGCAAGAAAGCTGCGTCTGGTAAATTTATTTCCAGAAATACTTAAACCAACCTCTAGTCTTTTACTATTATTAAATACATGTTGATAGGATAACTCTCCTATTAAATTGGTTTGATATCTAATACCTATTGAATTTGTATAAGTGAATGACTGCGAGCTAATAGAGGTGCTAATAATTGAACATAACAATAGAAAAACACCTCTTCTTTTTAAACATCTGATCATTTTGGTCAGAGAATGGATTAAGTGCGGGGTATTATTATCGTTCATTGTCTTGTAAAAGAGAGAAAGGTATTCACTAATATAAATATGGAAACATGCCAGAATTAATACTTGTGAAAATTTACTATACCCAAAAGTACAAAATCAGATTGACATTTTGTAGTAAATAAATAAAAAACTTCAAACAAAAACAATAACAATGCAATTTATTTTTGTAGAATGGGATATGAGCATACCGACTAAAGCCTTAAAATTGTATTAATGGAGGCCAAAAACGTACAAGGACCAATAGAATCTGAAAATTACTTTTCAATATTCATTTAGATGAATCTATAAATAGAAGTATATTAAAATGATGATGACCAAAAAAAGCAATGACATCCAGAATGCATTTTTCCTAAACTCAATCGCAGGACCTAGTTTATCATTGGTATCATCAGATAACTGGGCGGTCCACAAATAAAACTGCCCAAAGTAAAGGGTCGCTGCACTGACTGCAATTAGGATAAGCATATAGCTATTACCTAACAGGTAAGTAAATGACATCAAGACAAATAGTAACAAAAAGTCTACTTTGTTAAGGAGTATTTTATTAAGGAACATAATAAGTGTGTTTTGTTGTAAATATAGTAAAATTTTGGGTATCAATAATTTTCACGATGTAAATGGTTGAAGGAAGAAGTCCTTGAATCAGGACTTGATCATTCATTTGTGTTTTCTTTATCAGCTGACCTGAGATGTTGTAAACCATCACAGTTTTGGCATTCGGAGAACCATTAGTCACTTGCAAGCCTTTTGAAGATAGCTGTATATTATAGTTAAGACCTTTCGCGTCAATTGGAAAACGCTTTAAATCTGTAGTATAATCAAAGGCAATATTGGACAACGTAAGGGTGTCGGCTGTGTTCTTAAACGAAGTAGATATGTAAATAAATACGGAGTCAAATGCGGTGGTGTTAAAATCATTCTGAATATCGATTTCATGGGTAGAAACAGCACTGCGATTCGGCAGATAGCCCACAAATGGTTAATAGGGTTAAATTTTTCATAATATTTTTTCTTTACTCAATCGAAAGTATAGATCAATTATGAATGCAGCACATCGCGTTTTATGAGTGCACTATTTTTATTTGTGAGTGTAATGTTCGATAAAACATTCACCCAAACTTCGCCTTTAAGCGTGCCCAATAATAGCGTAGTCCTTTTTCAATTTCAGGTAATGGACCTAAGTAAGGAGTGCCCAGTTGCAGGTAGTTTTTATAGAAATAGGAAGCGGCAATGCCCCATTTTTGTTTGAACTGCTTGTTGCCATTGTTCAGCTTAACCCGGTGCAATGATTTGCTTTGAAAATGGTATACTCTGCTTGCACTCACCCCTTTAAAAATTCGAATTCCCTCCTGCCATAGTTTCATGGAAAAATCGGGATCGGAGTATAAGCCTGGACTAAACTCTTCGCTATACCCACCTACTTTATCCCACCATTTTTTATGCACCACTGCAGGTGGCCAACTGGCTCCGTTCCAATCGTAAAACGGCAGGTCCTTGAATTCTGCAATAAGGTCTTTGATCCGAAATTCAGATTGAATATCGCCATAGTCATGAGGAGAGATCATGCAATTGTGTCCCCCTTTTTTGGGCTCAATCATGGTTGCACTGAGATAAAAATCATCGGTTCCCAAGGCTTCAATTTCTTTAATTAAGGCTTCATCCCATCGGGGTAAAGCATACATATCATCATTCATGTAAATAATGTAATTGTGCTTCACTTTAGTAGCCAAAAGATTAAGGGCTTTGCAAATTCCAATGTTTTCAGGACTTTGGGTATGCTCAATCTGTTCCTCCTGTAAATAACTCAAGGTTTTTTGATCTGCACCATTCACATGCACCAAAATTTGATGTTGAATACCACTGTGCTCATGAATCGATTGGATACAAGTTTGTAGGTAATCAAGATTATCCCAAGTGGGTATGAGAATAGAAAACATGGTGGGTCAAAAATAATCATTTCTTGCAGCATACAGAGTCTTGTTTTTTTGCTGAATTATTACATTTCAATTCGCTAATTTTGAGCCAGTTTAAAAAATCATGAAAGAACGCGTACTCGTAATCGGTTCAGCTGGGCAATTGGGCACAGAGTTAGTAACCTCGCTTAGAGATATTTATGGAGAGTCAGAAGTAATGGCTTCAGATATTAGAAATCCAGAGAACATGAATGGGCCCTTTACCCAATTAGATATTTTAGATAAAGCCGCATTTGGCCGCTTAATTCAATCGTTTAAACCAACACAGATTTATCATTTGGCCGCGCTGCTGTCTGGTACAGCAGAGAAAAACCCAAAACTGGGCTGGACGTTGAATATGGATGGCCTTTTTCATGTGTTGGATGCCGCCAAAGAGAATGATTTTATAAAGAAAGTCTACTGGCCAAGCTCCATTGCAGTTTTTGGTTCCAATACTCCTAGGCAAAACACCCCACAAAATTGTGTGATGGACCCAAATACCATCTATGGTATTACTAAATTAGCTGGTGAGCGTTATTGCGAATACTATTTTGAAAAGTATGGTGTGGATGTACGGAGTTTGCGTTACCCTGGTTTAATAGGATATAAAAGTATGCCGGGTGGAGGCACTACAGATTACGCGGTAAGTATTTATCATGAAGCGTTAAAAACGGGCAAGTATACCTGCTTCCTGAATGAAGACACTTATTTGCCCATGGCTTATATGCCTGATGCACTACGTGCGACATTGGAATTAATGCATACGGATGCTTCAAATGTCAAAGTGAGAAGTAGCTATAATTTAGCGGGTATCAGCTTCTCGCCCAAAGAAATCACGGCTGCCATTCAGCAAACCCTGCCTGATTTTGAAATTAGCTATGAACCCGATTTCAGACAAGCTATTGCGGATAGTTGGCCTCAAAGTATTGATGATAGTGTTGCTATGAATGACTGGGGATGGAACCTGGAATATGACTTGAACAAAATGTCTGTCAATATGTTAGATAATCTAACGCAGATGTATCAAACCAGTTAGTATGAAATCAATCGCATTTATCGGATTATTAGGACTTGTGTTGGCATGCAACAGCAGTAAAAAAAATACAATTACAGAAATGGAAGCAGAAAATACAGATACCAGTGCAATGATAAATTCAAATGCTAAAGCCACTTTTGGTGGAGGATGTTTTTGGTGCATAGAGACCATTTTCGCTCAGCTAAAAGGCGTAGATACGGTACTTAGTGGTTATGCTGGAGGTACAGTGAAGAACCCGAGTTATAAAGAAGTATGCACTGGAACTACCGGGCATGCAGAAGTGATCCAAATACATTATGATAGCAATCAGATTAGCTATACCGATTTGATGGAAATATTCTTTAATGTGCACGATCCTACTACCCTAAATAGGCAAGGAAATGATGTGGGCACACAATATCGTAGCGCAATTATGTATCATAATGAGGAACAAAAGGAATTGGCCCAAAACTACATTCAGCAAATCGAAAATAGCGGGGTATTCAAATCAAAAATCGTTACCACTTTGGAAAAACTCGACCTATTTTATGTAGCGGACGATTATCATCAGAATTACTACAACCAGAATGGCGAGGGGGGATATTGTCAATTTGTAATACGACCCAAAGTGGAGAAGTTCCAAAAGCAATACAAGGATAAATTGAAGTAGATTGATCACTGCTCATCAAGTTTTGCATGCTTATACCCAAGGGGTTTTTCCAATGGCGGATCCTGATACGGATGAAATTTTTTGGTATGAACCAAAAATCCGTGGGGTAGTATTTCTAGATGATGTGAATATTCCTAAAACGGTGAAGAAAGAATTGAATTCGGGAAAATTTGAATGTAGAATGAATCACGATTTTAGCGGTGTGATGAAGGCCTGTGCTCAGCGAGATGAGACATGGATATCGGATGAAATCATTGAGGTATATACTGGTTTGCATAACATGGGGTATGGATATAGTTTTGAAACCTACTATGAAGGGCAGCTAGTAGGAGGTTTATATGGGGTAGCAATGGAGAAAATATTCTTTGGAGAAAGTATGTTTCATCATATGACGAATGCATCCAAAGTGGCATTTGCCTTTTGCATTGAAACGCTGCAAGAAAATGGTTATCGAATGATTGACACGCAATACGCAACCAATCATTTAAAACAATTTAATACCATCGAAATTCCACAACAAGAGTATATGAAAGAGCTTATACATTGTTTACAATGAAAAAAAGGTTTCTTACCTTTAAAAATTAACCTATTTTTGAACTATGTACGATTTGCAAGGATTAGATGCTGAAACTGTTATACAACAGTTGACAGATGCGTACATTGAAATTGATCTAAACGGGAATATTCTCAAAGCAAACATTTCTGCTCAGAAATTATTTGAAGATAAAGTGCAAGATTAAACTTTCATGAAGAAAACGCTGTTTGCTTCTGATTTTCATTTAGGCATACCCTCTGCTGATGGCAGTCGATTGCGTGAAAAGAAAATAGTAAACTGGCTAACTAAGTACCAAAAAGAAGTAGATGAAATCTATTTTTTGGGGGATGTCTTTGATTTTTGGTTTGAATATAAACGAGCTATCCCTAAAGGGTATTCTAGGTTGTTTGGCAAGTTAGCTGAATTAGCTGATGCCGGAGTTGCGCTTTACTTTTTTAAAGGCAATCATGATATGTGGATGTTTGATTATTTTGAAAAGGAATTTGGCGCAACCATCATTTCCAATGAGCTTGAAAAAGAAATTAAGGGCAAGAAGTTTTACATCCATCATGGAGATGGTCTTGGGCCTGGCGATACAAGTTATAAGTTTTTAAAGAAGTTCTTTCGAAGTGGTTTTTGTCAATGGCTGTTTGCACGCCTTCATCCAAATTTTGGGATTGGAATTGCGCAGTACTTTTCCAATCGGAGCAGATTGGCCAAAGGACAGATATTAGCTGACCAAGGAGCGAACAAAGAAGCTATACAGATTTATTTTAAAGAGTTGGATCGAAGCAATACCGCAGACTTTTACCTTTGCGGGCATCGTCATTTACCCATAGAAATGACCTTGCCCAATGGGGGTAAATACATCAATACGGGGGATTGGTTTTTTCATTACACCTATGCACTCTTTGATGGAACCAACTTAACACTTAGGGAATATGAAGAAAATCTTATTGCCTAGTATTCTAGCTGTTTGGATGCTTGTTTTGGGTTTTACAGGTATTAAGCAAATGTTGCTGGATACGAAGGTGAAAGCGGTTTATTCAGACCGATTAAATCAGATTTACACCGTAGGTAAAGACAACAGCATTCATAAGTTTGATAACAATGGGAAATTAGTAATTTCTCGAAACCTTAAAATTCAAGGGGATATAGCACATATAGATGCAAAAAATGTTTTTGATATGTTACTCTTTTATAAGAACATCAACACTTTAGTGACTACGGATAACCTATTCAATCAACGACACACATTGAATTTCAATGACAACCGCTACCTTTCGAATAAACAGGTTACCGCGGTTGCCAGAAGTTTTGATAATCATATTTGGGCCTTTGATATGGTGAGTCAACGATTGATGAAAATTGATATTCTGGGTAATTTAATATTGGAATCATCTGCTCTTCCCACGCAGTCCAGTACCCATCAAATTCAGCAAATCATAGAGAATGTGCCCTATGTATATTTGGTAGATTCAACCAGTATAGTCACCATGAATGTGTATGGAAAAATGATTAAAGAGCTCAACTCAAATCAACCCATAAATCAAGCGCAGTTATTTAAAGATACCTTATGGCTGGAGTCCGAATCGCATCGAATGTTTTTGAACACGAAAAAGACCACAGATAGTATTCAAATGCTTGACCAGAAGCCGGCCAATACATCTTTTCAATATCTGGGAAATGGAAAACTTGAATTACGAAACGATAGCTTATTTTTGCACCAAGAGAAGTAAAGATGTTAGAGAAGTTAGCCGGAATACACGCCCGTTTTAAGGATATAGAAACGCTATTGGGAAGTCCAGAAGTGGTGAATGATCGAGAAAAATTCACTCAACTGAATAAAGAATATCGGAGTTTAGAGAAAATATCTGTGGCTTACCTGGAGTATAAAAAATGCAAGGAAGGGTACGATGGGGCCAAACATCTGCTGGATAATGAAAGAGATGCCGAATTAAAGGAAATGGCTAAGATGGAGATGGACGAATTGGAGCCAAGGATACTCGAATTGGAGGAGGAAATTAAAATCATGTTGATCCCGAAAGATCCACAGGATGAAAAGAATGCCATAATGGAAATCCGTCCAGGTGCTGGTGGAGATGAAGCTTCCATATTTGTTGGAGATTTGTATCGCATGTATGTGAATTATTGTACCGACAAAGGTTGGAAAGTAGATACCATGGATCTTTTGCAAGGCACTGCAGGCGGTTATAGCAAGTGTACGTTTGAAATTGAGGGAGATGATGTATATGGGGTATTGAAATATGAGTCAGGCGTGCATCGCGTACAGCGAGTTCCAGAAACAGAGTCACAGGGAAGAGTGCATACTTCCGCAGTGAGCGTGGCAGTATTGCCAGAGGCAGAAGAAATTGATTTTGAGCTCAAAGAAAGCGATGTAAAAATGTCTACCTCACGTAGTGGCGGTGCAGGTGGTCAGAATGTAAATAAGGTAGAAACCAAAGTGCGTTTAACGCACGTACCTACAGGTACCGTTGTAGAATGCTCTGCAGGACGTTCGCAATTAGCTAACAGAGAGTCTGCCATGAAAACCTTGCGTACGATGTTATATGAGGAAAAAGTAAGGGAACAGGAAGCAGAAATTTCTGCACATCGTAAAACCATGGTAAGCACCGGAGACCGGTCAGCAAAAATCAGAACCTATAATTATCCGCAAAGCAGAATTACCGATCATAGAATAGGCTTAACGGTATATAATTTACCTGCTGTAATTAATGGGGATTTACAAGAGATTATTGACCAACTTCAAATTGCGGAGAATACAGAACGTATGAAGGCAACGGGGGAGAATGTTTAAATTACATCGGTCCCATTTCAGTGTGTGTGCCACGCTTTCCATTGCATTTTTTAGAACTACCGCATGCACTCAATAAAAGTGCACATATGAAGGCTGCTAGAATTAGTTTAATTTTCATGTCTATTATCTTAACGCTTCAAAATTAAACTTATTTTAGTAAAGTAAAAAAGAGGTAATTTGGTGTTCAAATAAATTATGAATTATGGCATATGATGAATATTTAGCTGACCGCATTAGAGGGGTGCTAAAAGAAAGAAAAGTAACCTACCGTGAATTAAAGATGATGGGCGGCCTGTGCATCATGGTGGGTGAAAAAATGTGCTGTGGTATATTGTATAATAAAAAGCATGCATCCGACCTTTTAATGGCGCGAATAGGCCCGGATAAATATGAAAATGCCTTGAAAAGACCGGGCTGTCAACCCATGGATTTTACGGGTAGACCCATGAATGGGTATGTATTTATTACGCCTGAAGGATTTGATATGGATAAAGACCTAGCCTATTGGATGGATCTCTGTTTGGCCTTCAATCCGGTGGCTAAAAGCAGCAAGAAAAAGAAGAAAGCTTAAGTCGTTTAAATTTAAAGCCGTATTCTTTATAATATTAATTGTCAAAACTTATTCATTTCCTCATCTTTGTGACCCATGATTCAGCCTACCTATTTAAAAGAAGGAGATACGCTTGCGCTAGTTGCAGCATCCCGTTTTATCGAACAAGATCAATTGGATCGGGCGGTGGCTTTTTTTAAGCAGTTTGGTTTTAAGGTGTTATGTGGTCCTAATATTATGAAACGCTCGCATCAGTTTGCTGGAACCGATCAAGAAAGAGCAGATGATATTAACTGGGCGCTAGGGCAAAAGGATGTGAAAGCAATTTTGTTTTTTAGAGGGGGTTATGGTGCAGCGAGAATAGTTGATTTAGTAAACTGGGAGGCATTAAAAAAACAACCCAAATGGATTTGTGGCTATAGCGATGTGACTGCCATCCATCAGCATGTGCAAAGTTTAGGAATCCAATCCATGCATAGTACCATGCCAATTCATTTGTCCGAAACGGATGAAGAATCCATTATGTCTTTTCATGCCTTGATTGAAATGCTAAAAGGAGAAAAAGCGGAGTATTATTTGGGTGTGGATGAGGGCATAACCTACCCTAAGATTCAAGGGCAAATTATGGGCGGGAACCTCTCTGTTCTGTATAGTATTTTGTGGTCTAAATCGGCTGTGTCTTGGGATGATAAAATTGTATTTCTCGAAGACCTGGATGAGTATTTGTATCATATCGATCGCATGATGAACGGATTGAGCAGAGGAGGCAAATTATCTAAAGTGAAAGCCATAGTTGCCGGGTCATTTACCGATATGAATGATAATACAGTACCTTTTGGAAAAGATAGCCTAGATATTTTAGAAGAATATGCCGCTAAGCATAAGGTGCCCTTCTTTTATGAATTTCCTGCCGGTCATCAAAAACTCAATATCCCTGTAAAATTAGGAGCTGAAGTGCAGATTGAAGATGGGGTGATGACTTATCTTGAGGCGGAGTAAAAGGATTTTACTTCTTCCCTAATTACATCCCTAACATAGTATTGGATACTATTGCCTGCTTTGCACTTGTTTCGCAGGCGTGTTGCACTTATCTCCAATTCTGGAAGGTCATGCAATGTGGCCAATGGGAAAGCGTTCATGTCGTCTATTTCGGAATGGGGCCTTTGATAAATTTCGATTGGGTAGCTATAGATGAAATCAGCAGCATTTTTCCATTTTGGCAGGCTCAAAAAGGTATCCGATCCCATGATAAGGTGATATGTATGTTCATCGGATTTTAAAAAATCAAGTGTTTGATACGTATATGAAGGAATAGGCAAATCCAGTTCAATTCCAGAGGCTTTTAATTTGGGATTATCTATAACGGATTGTTCCACCCAACTCAACCGCAAATTTGCGGGAGCCATATCGCCCTGTCCTTTAAATGGATTTAAAGGACTTACCACAAACCAAACCTCATCTAATTTGGCCTGTTCACATATACTATTGGCAATGATTAAATGCCCGATATGGATTGGGTTAAAGGAGCCAAAAAATAATCCTACTTTCATTGATCTAGGAAATTTTTTACCAGTGCTTCGGCATTCTTTAAGGTTTCTCCCAACACGTCATTTTCGAGTACCACATCATATTGATCTTCAAAACTGAGCTCTTCTTTGGCTTTGGCAATGCGTTCTTTTAACATATGCTCAACCTCAGTACTTCGCTTGGTGAGCCGGTCCATTAATATTTCAATGCTAGGGGGTTTTAAAAAAATTGCTTTAGCTTTTGTTCCAAATTGCTTTTTTAAGTTAAGACCACCTTTTACATCTACATCAAACAACACACACTTGCCTTCTGCCCAAAGTCGTTCTACTTCTGTTTTTAATGTACCGTAATACAATCCTTGGTAAACCATTTCATGTTCGACAAATGCATCTTCGGCCAGCTTGGATTTAAACTCTTCTTCAGAAAGGAAATAGTACTCTCTACCATGTTCTTCATTGGGCCTGGGCTTGCGGGTGGTTACAGAAATGGAGAATGCCAATGTCTCTGGCATCGTTTTAAGTAAATGATTTACTACAGTAGTTTTACCTGAACCAGATGGTGCTGAAAATATTAATGCTTTTTGCACTGGGCAAATTTACGGAAGATTATTGAATAGCCACTGCGCATGAAACAAGAATACTTGGTACAGGGTGATATTCTGTGCCCGCACGATGCAATTTATTGCGCGAGGCAAATAGGGTTTTAGGTTCAATGCGCAGTAAAACACTCTTAGTTGGTTTAAAGTCAAGGTTGATAGATGCTCCGATGGTTTCACCTGTAGAAAAATTTTTAATATAAAGATCATATACATCTCTATAGTACTCTAATCGACCTGCAATATTCCATTTCTCATGGAGATGAAATTGTTTTATAAATGTTGCATTGTACCAATGAATTAGAGTCTGCATTCCATTGAGTACGGTTTGTTGATTGCCATAATCAAGTCCAACATTAAGAGTGCCTTTTTCCCCTTTATATTGAATATAAAAGTTATTGAAAAACCGGTTTAAGCGATCCGTTAAAGGCTTACCCTCATTGCCATAATAATTGCCATAGTTAAAGAGAAGTTTATCTCGATGAAACTGGATTTGTATCCCATACCCAAAAGCGGTATTGGTTGATTTTATTATTTTTTGCCAACCATTGTTAATGATTCCTCTCACCATCCAATTGGGGTGTGGACGATACGTGGTATAAATACCCATTAGATAGTAAGGGGAATTCTCAGCACTCAATGATCTACTTAAGGTAAGGTTTTGTGAAGAAATGGCAGATTCAGATCCGAGATAAGAAGGAAGAATGCCGACATCCATCCACCAATTACTATTACTACTGAAATTCAATCCAGCACTGGCTTCATAAATGTATTTATAACTGCTATCCGCTCCATAGGTGGCATCTGCATAGCTACCAGCTTGGAGCCCTATATGAGCTCTTACTTTTTTCTTTTTGTAGGTAAATGAAATTAAAGCTTGGTTTATTGCGAAGCTTTTGGTCTGATTATGATTGAATAAAAAAGGTAATCGTTGCTGTGGATTAGCACTTTGATTAAAATCATTTTGATAATAGAAGTCATTGTAAATGGCAATTGAAAAGGAAGTATCGACCTGATACGCCTTTAAAGTATTATTTAAAATACAATAAGTGATAATAAGCCAATCCATCTTAGCACAAATCAAAGTTATGAATTACTATCGAAGTTTTTGAATTGCTTCTACTTTATTGCAGTTATACATAAACACAAAAGAACTCTTTTGCCCATAGCAGGGCACAAGATATTAATTTTTGCTTAAAGTAAACTAGTAATATCTGTACTTAGTGGTTTGGTTTTTGATCCAAAATATGCCAGAAGATTGCCCTCTTCATCCAACAGAAATTTATTAAAGTTCCAGCTAACCTTATAATCGGCTTTACCATTGTTGTTTTTAGAAGTAAGCCAAGAATAAATTGGATGTTGATTTTTACCCATCACATCAATTTTTTGAGTCATCGGAAAGCTAACCCCATAGGTTAATCGGCAAAATTCTTCAATTTTTTCAGCAGAACCTGGTTCCTGGCCTAAAAACTGATTGCACGGAAAGCCGATGACCACCAATTTATCTTTATACTGTTCATGCAGTTTTTCTAAACCTTCATATTGATAGGTAAAGCCGCATTTAGAAGCCACATTTACCACAAGTATTTTTTTCCCTTTAAAGTCCGCCATAGAAATGGTGGAGTCTCCTGTAAGGGATGGGATACTGAAACTGTGAAAAGACTGATTGGTTGCGGTTGCAGAAGCATCTGTATTTGCGGGAGTTTTTCTATTTCCACATGATGAAATTAACATGGGTAAAACAGTACCTAAAAAGTAAAAGGTGGATTTAATTTTCTTCATTTTCTTACTCATTCAAACAATAGAACGAAGGTATTGTTTATTTTAACAGCAATGAATGAGGAAAAGAATACAAGAAATCCAGCAAAGGAACCATTATATCAAGGACCAGATGCTCTAGCACCGTATCCCTTGCATGTTAGTTCGCCTAAAATAAATCCGGTTGATAAACGCTTAGTTAAGGGTAACGCATTGGAAGTAATGACTTACCAGGCCGATCAACAAATTGGCATGTTAAGAAGACAAGCAGAGCTTTTGCTTATGCAAGCCAGAGAAATTGAAGAACGCGTGCGCATTAGTCATGAGATTTACCAAGCGGATTTAAACTTTGAACCGGTTATAGGTACCACATATCATGTGTACGTCAAAAACGAGAAAACCATTCTTTCACTTGTAGCACCAGGCGAATGGGGTAAACTCCCATTTGATTCATATAAATGTTCTGCCAAATTGCTAGCGGACAAAAGCTGGGAAATTCAAAAGTAATCATAGACTAATCACAGCTTAATAATTTCTTACTACCTTTGCACCTTAATTGAGATATAAATGAGGAAATTTTTATTGTTTTTAATACTCTTTGTAATACTTGCTACTGCAGCATATATTGGAGTTAGCATGTATCCATACAGCTCAGGTACACGAGTAGGTTCTTTACTCAAGTTTTCAAAAAAAGGATTTGTATTTAAAACCTATGAAGGCACCGTTAATCTAGAGTTCATTAATACGGCAGGAGGCAAATTAGTGGGAAATACCTGGGATTTTTCTGTTAAAGGGGGTAATAAAGGTTTAATTGATAGTCTGATGAATCATGAGCAATCCAGTATTCGTTTTCATTACAAGCAACAGCTTAATCCATTGCCTTGGATGGGAGACACTAAATACTTTGTCTATAAAGTAGATGTGCTGGGTGACCGTGACAAACGCATGCGGAACTTCTAATCGTCTGCAAAAAAAAAGGCCCAGAATTATCATAATCCCGGGCCACTTTTTAAACATTTTAATTCTTATTTAATTCCTAGCTTCTTCTTAATATCCTTAGGAATAGCATCCTTGTGTATCTGGATATTGATGGTTTTGTATTTCATATATGCTTCAGAAATAAACATGTAGCCTTTAAGGTAGTTAGGTGTGCCCCAACTGTTCTTAATCTTCACATACATATTTCCTTTTTGATCTTCAGCTAAGCCAACTGCATGCATTCCATGGTCGTCTGTTGTCGTTTTATTATCAAAACCCATTTGACGCATTTCTTGGGTTATGGTTTTTTCAGCTTGAGGCGAATCAAACGCTGAACCTATTTTATCTGCTCCTGCATCGCTAAAATGTTTATTGTCTTTACCCACTACTTTCAACAAAGAGTCATGCGTTGGAACTATCCCAATTCCATTCTTAAATGAAAAACCTTTTTCGCTCACATCTGAACCCCAGGCAAAAGTGTACCCGTTTTTTAGACTGTACGTCATAACTTGCCAGAATTCCTCTAAAGGTAAATTATAACTGGATTGCATGGCCCAATTGTCCGGTACTTCAATAGCAAAAGTGCTATAAAAAGGGTGATGGGTAAAGGAGGTTAAGCTAACATAGTTACTCGCATCTATTCCTAAATAGTCGCGAAAGCTTAAGGGGGTATATTCTTTTCCTTCAAAGGTGAACTTTTCGGGAGCCTCACCTAAATAAGCTTCAACGGTTCCTTCTACCGCTTTCATCCAATTTGGGGTTAGTTTTTTGTCTTGTGGTCTCCGCTTAACTGCGTCAAGCATTCCTTTTAGCATTGCACTCATTTCACTATGATTGTGTTTGTCCGTACCATATTGAAGTCCATTGTAATCTGCTTCAGGAACAATTCCATATCGGTCCATGGTTACTAAGATGTCATGAAAAGCACCTCCCTGACCAAAATTAAAATGACCATCCATGCGGATATAGTTTTTCGCTTTTTCCAAATATGCACCGCGCACAATAAACATCTCCGAAAGGTTTACTTTGGGTTTCCCCATACGAATCAATTCGCTTTCAAAAAAGGATAGCGAACTATAACTCCAGCATGTGCCAGTTCTGCATTGATTTTGAACGATGTTATGGTCAATTTTGGTGATTTCTGAAAAGAAATATCCGCCATCTTTTTTGTTGCGAATGGTGTCATTTCTAAAATCGGCCTTTAAACCAAAAGCGGAGCTTATGATTAAGGCTACTAGGATGAATTTTTTCATTATTCTTTAATTAATTTAGTGCTGATTAGGGTATTATTGAACTGCAATTGTAAGATATACATTCCTTTTTGTAATGTAGAAATATCAATGTTGTGATTTGCTTTAAATGCTTGGTTTAGCACAACTCGACCCGATAAGTCTAAAATACGAACGGTTTCAAACCGGTGCTCTTGCGTATTTATTTTAATACTTGAAGTAGCGGGATTAGGGTATACATCAATACGTGTATTTTTCAATTCAACCACATCCGTCCAATCGGTAAGGTTTATGGTGATTGTGGTATCATTACAGGCATTGGATGCTTTTAATTTAACCGTATAGTTACCTGGTGAAGGGAAAGTAAGATAAATAGTATCGGCAGTTAATGAGTCATTATCATTGTTGTAAAACCACTTATTGGTATAGTTGGATCCATTTTCGCTATAAAAGCGAAAGATGTTGTTCCCATAGTTTGAGAATATAGCTTTGGCGTCAACTCTTGGGTCATTTTTTACCGTAATATAATTATTTTTAGTTTCTATTACCTCACCATCTAATGTGGTAACCGTAAGAGCCACATTCTTGGACCCCCCGGATGTATACTTAACAGAGTGAGGTCCAACTCCTATAGCCGTTGCGGGCGAAGCATTTGCTCCAAAATTCCAAGTCCAAGTAATTCCAGCCCCTTTAGTACTATCTGAAAACACAATGGTTTCTTCTTCACAAGCTTCGGTTTTATTAGCGGCAAAATTAACGGTAGAACCAACTAATGAGCAATTGTTGGAATTGAGCAGAACAATAGCGTTCCTGCTGCAAACAGCTGTAACACTTCTAGCATGCACTGCATTACCCCCATTAATATCTCCAGTGGATAAGACACGTTTGGTTTGATTGGCTCCAATAGAAAAGTGCATAATTTTGGTGGCACTTATTACATGACCCAATTGGTGTCCATGACCAAGCTCGTGCGTGCAAACACTTACGAAATCTGTTTTACCTCCAGAGGCATTTGATAAGGCATAGTGCCAATTCTTACTTCGATTAAACACAATATCCAGTTCATTTACATAGGCCTTTCTGCTTCCTGTTGCACCACATCCTTGCCATCTGCTGTAACACCTTCCCAGCACATTGCTTGGTAACGCTTTGAAGTTATCCCATGTAACTAAATTTATCCCATCGTTGGCTTCATAGTTTGAAACAACAGTATTTAGGTTAGATACATTCCAAGGCATTAATGTTCCGCATCTCCAATTTTCTAAACTTCTTATAAAAGCATCCTTAGCATCGGTTGAATCAAAAAAGGTGGTATTAAACTGCCAAATGATATCATTGTTGGTGCCAACGTCTTCCTTATGTTGTGTTACATAGGGATTCGATGTTTCGTCATTAAATGTTGCGTTTAAGTTTGAGAAGGGTACAGTTATACTCTGTGAGGTAACTTTACTTTCATTATTAATATTAGTCACACGGAGGGTGCCTGTTCCAGCTCGGGAGGGAACGTAAACCTCAATTTTAGTGCTCGACCAACTCTTGTATTTAATGGCTTCAAACCAAGTAGTTCCTCCGCTATTGCCATCTTTAAATTCAACTTTGCCATTGGTGCCTTGCAATGACTCAAAATTGCTTCCATTGATGGTTAAAATCTTATCATTACCTGCTTCAATGGTGCTTGCACTTAAACTAGTAATGATTGGTACAGCTCTTCTGCCAAATGTAGGCTTTTCGTAAAATGCGGTATTGATTTGTGTAATTTCAGTGTTAATCTTCCCTGTGATTAAAGGCAAGAATTCATTTTTTATGTCACCATAAGAATGATAAATATCTTGGGCTGTTTTGTTTATTGCATCATAGCTAATAAAACCCATCCCGTCATATACTGCCAGATACATCTTGCTTTCCCAGTTCTTTAACATGAACATACCACTTTGACCTAGGGTAACTTGTAATGATGGATTTACTTCTAGCATATCATCACCCACATGGCCACCTAAAGTAACCAATGAAATCATTCCGTTATCCGGAACTTGCCCTTTCAAGACTTTATATACCTTAACTTGATTTCTGGTATAAATCATTCCATTTTGAGCAAAACAGTTTTGTGCAACAACTTCACCATCAACAATTAGGGAAGCAGAATTGATCCGTTCGTCAAGATCAACATCCAATGTCATGCATTGGGCAGGGGCATAATTAACAAAGGCAAAAAAGAGCAGTACGCTTATGCAAAGTGGGGTAATAATTCTTTTCATATTATTTTAAAATCCCCGCAATTTATGAAAAAGAAAGCCACTGGTCAATTTAAATGGAAATGTTGACCTAAAAACGACTAAAAATTGAGACATTCCGTTTAATTTCCAAAGGCAAAATAGTATATTTGAATAATGATTTTTGGGTTTGTAAGTCAATTGCGTAGAAAAGAAAGAGGGTTTAATTATAAGCCCATTTCTTATGATGCTGATTTGAAAGACTTCAGAGATAAGGTTAAGGAAAGAACCGGCAATCCAGAAAAAAAGTTTGATTTTAGAACGCATCGAAAATCTGCTAACCAGAAACAATTTCAACAACAGGCAGTGCGCTTTGTTATTGTCCTCAGTATTCTCATATTTATCGCCTACCTAATTTTCACATCTACTGCCTTAGATAGCTTTGCCAAATGGCTAACCAATGCTTGATGTTATCCAATTACTTCCCGATTCACTTGCCAATAAAATAGCTGCTGGTGAAGTTGTACAGCGTCCGGCAAGCGCGGTAAAAGAGTTATTGGAAAATGCGGTGGATGCCTCTGCTTCACAAATCAAGTTAGTGATTAAAGATGCAGGGTCAACCTTAATACAAGTGATTGATAACGGATTGGGAATGAGTGTTTCTGATGCACGCTTGTGCTGGGAACGACATGCTACTTCAAAAATTAAACAGGTGGAAGACCTTTTTAATATCCGTTCATTTGGTTTTAGGGGAGAAGCCTTGGCCAGTATTGGAGCTGTGGCGCAAGTTGAGATGAGGACCAAACGTCCTGAGGACAGTATGGGTACTTTTATTTCAATTGAAGGCTCAAAATTTAAAAAGCAAGAACCGATACAATGTAATTCTGGCACTTCAATCACCGTAAAAAACTTGTTTTATAATGTGCCAGCCAGAAGAAATTTTTTAAAGAGCAATGCGGTAGAAACCCGCCATTGTATAGATCAGTTCATTCGAGTTGCCATGGCTCAGCCCCAAATCGATTTTACTTTGATTAGCAATGACCGGGAATTGTTCCGATTAATGCCAACCAATAGCAAGCAGCGCTTCATTGAGTTAATGGGATATCAATCTCATATCCGACTAATAACGGTTGAAGAAAAAACCGATTACATTTCAATCGATGGGTGGATTGGTGAACCCACCCAAGCAAAAAAAACACGGGGGGAGCAGTTTTTCTTTGTGAACAATCGTTTCATTAAAGACAACTACCTTAACCATGCCGTTTTTAAGGCTTATGAAGGGTTGATTGAAAAAGATCGTTTTCCATCATTTATGCTGAATATTTCGATTGATCCACGGCACGTAGACATCAATGTTCATCCAACTAAAACGGAAGTAAAATTTGATGATGATAGAGCAGCATATGCATTCATCCGTTCAGTAGTGCGCAAGGCGTTGTCTGGGTTATTAGCTGATATCACACCAGAAGATGATGCAGTGAGTCATTTTTTGAATCAAGGGAAACAAAAGGAGTTTCCATCAACAATTGAGCAAAAAGTGAATCGTTCCTTCAATCCATTCGGCAGTGAAGCACAAAACTATTCACCACGGATTCATCCGGATTGGCAAAAATTTTATGAATTGGAGGATACTATGCCCGTCCAACAACAAGAAATTGAATTAGAAAATCCTGCAAGGAAAGAATTTGTAATTAGCCACTGTTTCACTGTTAACGATCAGGTGATTGTGGCTCGAGTTAATGGGCATTTAAAATGTATTGATTCTAAGCATGCCCAATTAAGAGTGCAATATGAACAGCATTTAAGAGCACTTAAACATAACCCCATTGCGAGTCAGCAATTGTTGTTCCCAAGAACTGTAGTATTGTCTGCTAGTGATTTTGAACTTTTTTGCAACTTGCAAGAAGACATTAAAAAATTGGGATGCGACATGCATGCCTTTGGGAATAATAAAGTTATTGTAAATGGCTTACCACCCAACCTGACTCATAAAAACGAAAAAGATCTGCTGGAAGGGTTATTAGAGAAATATAAGCAACATGGCCAAGAATTAGAATTGCCCCATGTTGAACAACTTGCACTGGCCTTATCCTATAATTTGATTGATTCTTCTAAACAAATGGAAGAAGAGGAATTAAAGGAGTTAATTGGACAATTGTTTAATTCCAATTATCCAGATATTAGCCCCGCGGGAGGAAAGATTATATTGAGTTACACCCAAAAGGATTGGGATATTTTATTTGAAAGAAAGTAATCATGAGAATAGGAAATACAGAATTACAGCCGCTTACTAAATTTTTGCTTTTTGCAAACATTGCTGTTTTCATATTGGTGCAGATGAACTCTGACCTTTTTATCTATTTAGCAGCATTCTTTCCTGGGCTAGATTATTTTATTCCTACTCAAATAATCACTCATATGTTTATGCATGATGGCGTGGGGCATATTTTCTTTAATATGTTTGGGCTATTTATTTTTGGTAATTTTTTAGAGCGCGTTTTAGGCTCTAAGAAATTCGGAATTCTATACTTCGTGTCTGGTTTTGGAGCATATGCATTGCATTTGGCTTCACAGTATTATGATTTTTATGAGTTGAATCAATATTTGGCTGCATCGTCTGAGCCAATGACTGCTGCTTATTTCTTAAAATTTGTGGACTATGGAGTGGTTGATGCACTGTTAAAAAGTAAAGGTTGGACCTCTATACTTTCTCCTGTGGTTGGCGCCAGTGGGTGTCTTTATGGACTATTGGCTGCATTTGCCTATTTGTTTCCAAATACAGAATTGATGTTGCTTTTCATACCCTTTCCAATAAAAGCGAAGTACTTTGTGCCTATCATGGTAGGAATTGATTTGTTTCTTGGATTTAACCCTGTGGCAATGGATAATATCGCTCATTTTGCGCATATCGGAGGTGCATTATTTGGTTTTCTTTTGGTCATTTTTTGGAATAAATACAACAAAAGAGAGTTTTACTAGGTTATTCTAAAGGGCAATGGCTAATTTTATCTACCATTTCAGATCCTTTTGGGCGAAAAATTCAAGCGCTACTATGCGTTTGATTATCATCAATGCTGCATTTTCATTAAGTGTATGGATTGTTAGTGCCATAGGCTCTGATTTCGTTTGGTTACTCTTTTTAGGAATTGTTTGTACTTCCTTTGCCTTTCTTGTTATCGTCGATCTTGTAAAACATCTGGGTGTATTTACCGTTTCATTGAGCTCAGATAAACTAGGAACTTTTGTACAAGTACCGGATAGCTTTCGCGAATTAGCGCAAAGCCCATATACCCTTATTACCTACATGTTCAGTCATGCCGGTTTATGGCATTTGTTAATGAATATGCTTATCCTCTATTTTGTTGGAAGAGTTTTGGAAGATCTTCTGGGGAGTAAAAGGGTATATCAAATTTACTTTGCCGCAGGGATTATTGGTGCACTTGCTTTTATAGGTTTGGTGAGTAGCAATGCATTTTTAATTGGGGCCTCTGGAGCGGTAATGGGTATCCTGTATGGCTTAACAGTGCTACGCCCCAACTATGAATTTTTCTTATATGGATTTTTGCGTATTAAGGTTTGGTGGATTACGGTGGCCTATGCATTTATGGATTTATTGGGCATACTCACTGATTCCAATGCTGGTGGGAGAATATGCCATATTGCTGGTGGTCTGGCTGGAGCTCTTTTAGTTATGTTTTGGACTGGAAAATTAACCAATATGTTACCCAGGAAATCAACAAAAAGCATTAAAGCGTATAAAGTGAGTATAAACCGATCGCCCAATCGCCCTTCGCAAACCAGAGAACATAAGCCAACACCAGACGGGGTTCCCAGTCAACAAGAAATTGATGCTATTTTGGATAAAATTAATGACTCTGGTTATGATAACTTGACTTCTAAAGAAAAGGAAACCCTATTTAGAGCGCGTGATATCGAAGTGTAGTGAAGAACATATTTAGTAAATTTTTTCTATTCATAAATGCCATTTTTGCTCTATTGCTATTGGCATGTGTACTGGTACCATATATCAGCCCTAATCAATTCTGGCCGATGACTTTTTTGGGACTTGGCTTCCTTGGCTTTCTGCTTATCAATGTGTTTTTCTTTATGTATCATCTTCTAGGGTTAAGGAAATGGCTCTTTTTGAGCGCCATAGTTATCGTTCTTAATTATTCAAACTTCACGGCATATTTTGGAAATGTCAATGCAGATGATAATGTTGAACAGGCAGACCTAAAGATTGCTTCGCTTAACACTCAATTGTTTGGATATTTTGATGCCAGTAAAAAGAATCGTCCAGACTGGGAAAAGGATGTGGTCCGTACAATTAATCAATTGGATCCAGATGTCTTATGTTTTCAAGAGTTTTTATCGATGGGAAAATTTGACTTGGACTATTTCAAGAAGAAACTAAACTATCCTTATGCGCATTTTAAGGTGCTAAAAGATGGTAGAAAGAAAGGAACATTTGGCATGGTTGTGTTTTCAAAATTCCCAATTATTAAAACTGGAGGGATTGAATTTAGTCAGTATACAGGCAACATGGGTGCATGGATAGATGTTGAGGTTAAGAATAAAATAGTGCGCGTGATGAATGTCCATTTGCAATCCATACGTTTTAGTCGTGCGGATTATCGGATTATTGAAAATCCGCAGGAAGAACTTAAAATAGAACAATCTAAAACCATCCTTAGGAGAATAAAAAATGCTGCGTGCATTCGGGCAGATCAAATTGATGTGCTTATGAATCAGCTGAAAAATAGCCCTTATCCAATGATCCTATGTGGAGACTTTAATGAGCCACCTGTATCCTATGGGTATGGCCAAGTGAGCAAATTATTAAATGATATTTATACCCAAACTAATTTTGGAATAGAAACTACCTATACTGGCAAATTTCCGGCCTATCGAATTGATTATATTTTCGCTGACCCAAGTATAAGGGCACTGGAATACAGTAGTAAAATTGTTCCTTCTGATCACAAATTGGTTTTTGTAAAACTGAAATTATAGGGGAATGAATTTACAATTAACGTATATTAGCAACAATATGAAACTGCGATTTTTTCAAGTAGCGATGTTTTTAGGTTTGCTGCTATGCACTTCATTTTTGTTAGCCCAAAGCTCTGATGAAAAATTAGCAATTCAATATGCAAATACAGGAGAGTGTGAGAAGGCATCTATATTATTTGAAGGGGTTATTAAATCGAATACTGCCACCACCGCAATTTATTATCCTTATTTATCTTGTTTAGAGCAATCTAAGGATTACAAAAGTGCCATCCGTCTCGCGAAACACTTCGCACGCAGTTCACAGCGTGTTTTTTATGATGTCGATGAGGCTTATTTCTATGCCATGCTTGGAGAAAAAAAGAAGGCAAGTAAACTGTATTCCAAGATAGTATCCACTTCGTATCAAAGCAGGTATTCTGCCATTGCGTTGAGCAGTGCTTTACGAAATAGGTCAGAATTTGATTTAGCCAAAGAAGTCTTAAAGAAAAATCAGGACCATGAACTTTCTCCGTATTTACATGTAATTGCCATATCACAGATTAATTACTTGCAAGGGAATAAACAGCAAAGTTTAGAAGGGCTGCTAGCCTATGCCGTAACAGGGGCATCACCCTATCGGCAAGTAGTGGCAAATCTCCCGGTTTATTTAAATTCCTCAGAAGATTATGCTTTATTAAGGACTCTACTTATTAAAAAAATTAGAACGGAGAAGTTTCCAATCTTATATGAAGAAATGCTTTCCTGGGCTTTTGTTCAGCAAAAAGACTGGTCTAATGCATTTGTTCATTATAAATCCATCAGTAAAAAGAAAAATGATCAGGGGAGAGCTTTAATAAATCTTGCGGATTTATGCACTAACAATAAGGAATACACTGTTGCCAGTAAATGCTACGCATATGTATTGGAATTGGGGAATAATCAACGCTATTATCACCAAGCGCAAGCGGGTTGGTTATCATCACGGTATAATGAAGTTATATCTGTCCCTTATCCAGATAGCGCGAGTTTAGCATTGTTAGAAAAGGACTTTCTCGCATATATAGAATCCAATAATAGAAATCCTTATGCTGCCAAGGCTATGCGGCAACTTTCAGAAATTTATATCAAACAGTTACAGAAACCAAAAAAAGCCATTGACTTATTGGAAAAAGGAATTAAGCTGCCCGCAATTAGTGATAAGTTCAAAGCAGAATGCAAGTTGGATTTGGGCGATGCGTACTTATTTACAGGCGATGTTTGGGAAAGTGAGTTGCTTTATGCGCAAGTAGAAAAGTCTTTTAAAGAAGAGCCGTTGGGTCAAGAAGCCAAGTTCAGAAAAGCCAGATTAGCTTATTTCAGGAGCGAGTTTACTTGGGCAGAGAAACAATTGGAAGTATTAAAAGGGGCGACCTCACAGTTAATCTCTAACAACGCGATTGAGCTTGCACTTCACATTCAAGATAATTTGGGCTTAGACTCTAATTATGTGGCTATGGAGGCCTATGCGAATGCAGAATTGTTCCTTTTTCAGAACAAAACAACTGAAGCAATGAAAGAGGCCGACAAAATTGCCTTGTTGTTTCCAGGACATAGTTTAGAAGACGAAGTGCATTATTTAAAAGCCAGGGTTTATGGACAGCTTAAAAACTGGGATCAATCCATTGCCTCATATAAAATCATTATAAAACAACATAAGGCAGATATTCTATATGATAATGCCCTCTTCGAATTGGCTAGTATTTACGAAAATCAACTGAAAGACACGGCTAATGCAATGAAGTATTATGAAAAATTAATATTGGAAGAAAAAGGCAGTTTGTTTGTGGTTGAATCGTCTAAGCGTTACAGAGCATTGCGTGGCGATGTAATTAAAGAACAGGATAACTATTATTTTAAGCCTTAGTTGCTGGTAAATGAGGGAGATTAATAATCACCTCAGTGAATGAACCAAACTGGGACTCAATTTTCAATTTACCAAATAATTTGTCAACGGTTTCTTTAACAATATAAAGCCCGTAGCCGGTCCCCATTTCTTTGTCATTATTGTAGTAGAACATGTCGGTTACTTTAGTAATATTGTCCTTTTTAATTCCAATACCATTATCACGCACACGAATTTTAACGCCTTTGTCAAAAACGTCCGAAGGTTCAATATGAATGAAAATCAACTTTTCTTTTTTCTTAGCATCTGAGAATTTGATGCTATTGGTCATTAGGTTGGTAACTATAGTCAATATTCGATGTTGATCTGAGCAGAAATTCAAGTGTTCTGCTTTGTCAAATGTTTCTACGACTATGTTTTTATCCTTCAACATGAATTGGCAATGCGCTTGAACAGAATTAATGACTTCTTTAAAATTGATTTCAACTGATTCAATTTCTGATCTTTTTACTCTTGATAAGGTAAGAATGTTGTTGACATATTCATCCAAGCGCTTGATGGTTCTTTCTTGTAAACTCAGTAATTTGTGAACATTGCTAATGTCTTTTTCTGACTTTCCGATTTCAATTAATCCCAACATACTGGTCAAAGGAGCTCTGATGTCATGGGATGCGTGATATACAAAATTATCAAGCTCCTGGTTCGCCCTTCTGAGGCTATTCGTTTTGGCCTTTAAATACTGATTTACCCGATCTTTTTCCCGATAGGTGTTATAGAAATTGAGTGAAAGGAAGAAAAGAATGATGCTGGTAAATAGGGTGTTAATAATAAAGTGAGAAAGGTTTTTATAATGAGCAGTATCCATCAATCGCGAACCTGCGCCAAGGAATTCATAATTGGTGAATTCACAGAATAAAATAGCTGCAATTAAAACAATTAGAGCGGGGATTAATAGCTTTTTCTCCTTAATAGAAATTAGTGTAAAAATAAGTAAAAGCAATGTGAACCAGGAATACTGAGCTCCTGCATAATAACCTCCAGATGAAGCAAAAATGGTATTCATCACAATAGCTGAAATAATGAAGAGCATTCGAGCAGTATTGATTTGCTTGTTATATATTAAGTAAACGACAATTAAACATATGGCAATAAAATCTACATAAATGAAGATCCCCATCCAGTTCTTAAAATAAGAACTCAGCACCAGGTTAATCAAACTGTAGATAATCCCAAATAAACTAGCTTGTAAGGCGAACCCTGCACGCCTTAAACCAGCCCGGTAAGGCACAATGCTAGGAATATTATTTCTTACTCCTAGAATAATGCGCAGTTGTAATTGTCTCAGTAGCCTAATACCACAATTATAAATAAAATAAGCTGTATTGAACGAATTAAACCGTTAGAGCAAATTAGACCTTAATGGTATGGTAATGTAGACTTGGGTAAAAGACTTTAACTTAGAGGTAATATGCAGCGTTCCTCCCAAAGTATTCAATGTTTCTTTCACAATATATAATCCCAAGCCGTTTATCTGTGTTAGGATTATAATGATACCATGATAGTATTCTGATGGTTCAATTAAAAGAAGGATTTGTAATCTTATCTTTGCATGCTCAAATGTATCAACTTAATGATAATATTATTGCTTTGTCTACACCTAGTGGTGTAGCCGCTTTAGGGATTGTTCGTTTATCGGGCCAAGATGTGGTAACAAAAACCAGCGCCTTGTTTAGTAAGGACATTGAAGATGCATTGGGTTATAGCTTGCATTATGGATATTTAGAAGATGGCGATGGCCAAACCATTGATGAGGTGATGGTTTCCGTTTTCAGGGCACCAAAATCTTTTACAGGAGAAGATTTAGTTGAAATCACCTGCCATGGATCACCGGTAGTAATCAAATTGATATTAGATGTTTTTACCAATATGTCTAATGTGCGATTGGCAGAACCGGGTGAATTTAGTTTGCGGGCATTTATGAATAAGAAGTTGGATTTGGTGAAAGCTGAATCGATTGCTGACCTCATACATAGCGAAACAGAAGCTGCGCATAAACTAGCCGTTAATCAATTGCGAAATGGATTCTCAACCCGTTTGGTGACACTGCGAAAGGACTTAATAGATTTTGCAGCCTTATTCGAACTTGAATTGGATTTTGGCGAAGAGGATGTGGAGTTTGCACAGCGGGATAAACTCTTGGAGCTTTGTCAAGAATTGCAAAAGGAAATTATTCGATTAGTGAATAGCTTCAAACAAGGCAATGCAATCAAGTCAGGGATCCAAACGGTAATTGCGGGCAAGCCCAATGCAGGTAAAAGCACGCTATTGAATGCATTGTTGGATGACAATCGGGCGATTGTTTCAAATATTGCCGGTACCACTAGAGATACACTGGAAGAAAAGTTAAATATTAAAGGAGTTCAATTCAATCTAATTGATACCGCGGGATTAAGGGATTCAACGGAAGATGAAATTGAACAGATTGGTATTTCAAGGGCAAAAGCAGCCATAAAAAAGGCCAACCTCATCTTATACCTTGTGGATAGTTCGGATTCAAAGGATGAAATAACAAAGGAGCTTTCAAATATTATAGCATCCGACCCTGATGTGCATGTGGTATTCACCAAAGTTGACTTGGTAGATCAGGCAAAGAGGAAGCAACTTAATCAACTCAGTCCAGCAGGTATTTGTATATCCGCAGATCAAGGTGATATTAGTGAGTTAATCCAATTTCTGGAGGAACAGGCGGTTGAACTGAATTCGTATGGCAATTCTTCTTTAGTTACCAACCAGAGACACTTATCTGCACTTCAATCTGCTAATCATGCTTTAGTTGAAGTGATTGATGGTTTAGAGAATCAGAAATATGCCGAACAAGTCGCCTCAGACTTAAAGCAAGTCATCAATGACTTGGGTCAAATCACTGGAGGAACAATTTCTGCAGATGATGTGCTCTCCAGCGTGTTTAGCAACTTTTGTAT
>Ga0055584_100001092_pt1 | contig 26440 bp, 29 predicted proteins | sample OSDHelmetaG_FD_58716 | JGI IMG/M metagenome (GOLD analysis project Ga0055584, IMG submission 58716) | Pelagic marine sediment microbial communities from the LTER site Helgoland, North Sea, for post-phytoplankton bloom and carbon turnover... | ecosystem: Environmental > Aquatic > Marine >...
AATGTATAAGCCGCAGCCTCGATCGTAGAAACACTTTCGCGGCGTGGCTCCTTGCGTAAGTTCCCGTATAACGACGGGTGCGGTGGTTGCAGCACAAGGCGGCGGCATTTGAGCATCCATGCATTGCGCCACCATAAGGCCTTGGCCTGTGACCAGTTGCCGTCGAGCAAAATAATGCCTTCCAGTGATTCCAGCGCGGCGTCCTGATCCGGGGCCGGGTTGCCGGCTTTGCTGAGGACGGTCAATACACGCGGTGGCAATGGTTCCGATGCCTTGGCTGTGCCCAGATATAAGATGCCCCATTTTTTGTTGTCTTTGACCGGGCGGCCTGCGGCCTTGGACAAGTTTGCCCATGACAGGCCGGTTTTCAAAGCCGCATTTTTGAGTTGCAGCGTAGTCATGTGCGCCGTACCCAGCTTTTTGTCCTGTTCCTGCGGGTGGCGTAAAACCAGAACAAAAACACGGTTTTCCACAGGCGTGACCGCTGCGCAAAAGCATAGGTTTGGCAACTTCTTACAGCGCGGACAAGGGGGGATAGGCTCTTCCATCGGCGGCAGTATAGCATGGCTTTGCCTCGCGCGGTAAATCCTGTAATCTATCAAGCGTGGTTTTAAAGCCGGAAACTGTCGGGAACTGATATGAAACATACATTATGCCTTCTTGTTGCTGTGTTTATGCTGATCTGGCCGCTGGCAGCACAGGCGCAGATACAAATACAAGACGGTGATGCGACCATCGGTACGATCATCGAGGTGGAAGGTGCTGCGTTTCTCACGCATGGACGGCAAACAATGGCCGCAACTGTCGACATGGCGGTTTACCGGAACGACAAGATTGAAACTTTTGACGATGCAAAAATGCATATCCTGTTCATTGACGATACAGAATTAACGCTTGGCGAAAAATCTGTCCTGACGATTGATGAATATATTTACGACGATACAGAAGAAGGCGCGACCGGTGGTAAGGGGCGTTATTCTATCCTGCGCGGCGCTTTCCTGTTTGCAAGCGGCTTGATGGGTAAAACGGAGAAGCCGGACATTGCTCTTGAAACGCCTTACGGCTCGATTGGTTTGCGGGGCACGACCGTATGGGGCGGCAAGATTGATAACGAATACGGCGTTTTGGTAGAAGACGGTGAAGTGTCTGTGACAACCAACCGCGGGCGCATCCGTGTGCAAAAAGGGCAGGGTACAAATATCCGCAGCCGCGACTCTATCCCGACATTCGCTAAAGCCTGGGGGCAGGAAAAAATAGATTTTGCCAAAGGTCGGGTGGCCTTGAAGCACCGTAAAAAGGTACGTGAACGCGTTGTCGCGCGTAAGAAAGCCCATAAAGAAAAAATACGTGACCGCCGCCAGAAAGTCCGTGAGAAAAAGCGCGGCCTTCTTGATGAGAAAGAACAAAAAAGAGAGCGTAACAAGGATCGCATGGAACAGGGGCGGGAGAATATTCAGAACCGCCGCGAGGAATATAAAAAGCGCCGCAACGATAGCGATCGTAACGACGGCGCTGCGCCTGCACAGGAGAGGCGTGAAAAGCGTATGTTAAGAAGGCAGCGGTGATAATAACGCTGCGTCGTTTCTTATTCCACAAAGTCGGGGTTAAGGCCCAGCGTTTGGTCTTCATGGCCGCCCAGTGCATTACGAACTGTTTCCGATGCGGCGCGGGCTTGTGCATCATTTTCAATGGCACTAATTTGCGCGCTCTCTAATTTCTCCAGAGCCGCAGCGGAAATTTCCACAACATCCCGTGGCGTGTTATCGGCTTGTGGTGCCGTATCACTTCTTGCGTCCTGTTGTTCTGTGCGCGTTGTCTTCGGCACAGGATTGCTCGGTATAATTGGTGGTACTGCCATGATTTTAATTCCCCAAATCTAAAGCTTAAACCCTTCCTTCATTATACATTGATCTATGGTAGAAGTCCTTATAGGTCAAACAATTCTAAAAAACTCCTTTATTATGAATGACATAGGGGGCGACTGCCCCCGTACATCCTGTACATCAAAGTCGGTTTTTTGCAGTTTTGCCGTGTAATACAGCCCCAGCCGCGCCGCCGTTCCTGTGAAGCCTTTTGCGCCGCGTCCGCCACGCAGCAACATGTCTGCGTGTGCACAAATGTCTGCGACGGTTACCTTGTCCGGCATGTAGTTGCGTCCCTGTGCTGTGTGAAACGGGATCGCACGCAACAATCCGGCCAGAGCATATCCTGTCGATACATCACGCAAAATATTTGCGGCAACATCTTGTCCCAGAATTTGTAAGGCCATCCGGTGTAACGGCGTTGTGGTGAAGTCGGCATAATGCTCTAACCCTTCCATATGTGCGGGGGGAACATTCTCCAGATCAAATTCGCGGGCATATATAAGGGCATCAAAATCAGCTTGCGGCAAATCATGCGTCTTGATCGCGGTCGCCAGTGCGGAAAGAACAGGATTGCTAGACGGTTCCTTTCCTTCATAAAGTGCACTAATATTGTCGCGCCACCATTGCAGACGAATATGGCCCAGCTGCGTTTCGGTTACCACTGCGCGTGTTTTGGCGATTTCATAGTTAAATGCAAACAGCGCCCACAAGGCTTCCCGCTTTGCTGCCGGTGCGCGCAGGCTCAATAAAAACCGGTCGCGGTCATGGTCGCGTATTGTTTGTCCGCAATGTGGCAGCACATCTTTTTTCATGATGACACTCATCCCTGAAAACGGGCTTTTGTCCACCCCCTCCTTTTGTTGAGAGCCGCCATCCGGACAATATCTTGACAGACTAGGATAATATTCCTATACTGTCCTCATGACAAATGATGAAAACATAGACGGTAATACAGACGATAATATAGATGAAAACCTACAGGAGGAGGCGCAGAACGCTGCGCCTAATCAAGCGCCTAACCAAGCACCCGTCAGCCGCAAGAAAAAGCGGATGCGGGAAATAAGCCAAATGGCTTCCTATCTCGAACAGGCCACATATCCGCAGGACAGTGAATATACAGAATCTTTGCTCGGGGTGCAGGCGGCCTTGTTGAATAACACATTTGCGCTTTTGTTGACGGATGCGTTGGACAGCGGTGAGTCTGAAAACCTGACGGGGGCGGCACTGGCAGCCGCCTTGCGTGCGCAGCGGCAATGTTGTCAAACCCTTGGCACACTTGAGCTTTTGCGCAGACATCAGAAAAAACGAAAAAATTCAAAATCGACGAACGAACTGATGGATGACCCGTCGAGCGGGATGGATAGATGGCTGTAGCAGGGCAGGCAAAGACAGATACGGCGCATACGAACGCGGCCAATACAAACGCGGCGCATACAAACGGATGGACACCGGAACGCCGCCGCCGGGCGGCTGAGCGTATTCGTCGTCACAAACCGTGGGAGCACTCTACGGGTCCGCGCACGAAAGCAGGAAAAGAAACAACGCGTTGTAATGCTTACAAACATGGGCGGCGCTCTGCGGCCATGAAGGATTTGCGCCGTGCTATGCGGCGGCAACGCCTGTCTTTGCAACTCATGCAAATGCAAATAAGAATGGAAATAAAGGCGCAAATAAAGGCGCATCATATAGAGCAAAAACCCTCTATGCCCTCTGTAGCAGGGCCCTCGCCATCTGCCCTTGCCAAATGTAGCAAAGCCTATAGATTTAAGGGCAGGTTACACACGGAACAAACGGATGGAGAATATTATGACTTTTACTTTGCCCAAGCTGCCTTTCGCACCGGACGCGCTGGCGCCGCACATGTCGGCGGAAACCTTTGAATTTCACCATGGCAAACACCACAACGCCTATGTCACGAACGGCAATAAAATCCTTGAAGGACTGCCGCACCAAGGTGACACGCTGGAAGAAGTCATCATAAATGCGCATAAGGAAAAAAATACCGGACTGTACAATAATGCCGCGCAGCACTGGAATCACACTTTCTTCTGGAACTGTTTGAAGCCCAATGGCGGCGGCTCATCTTTGCCCGGTAATCTTGCGAAGGCGATCGACAGCGATCTTGGCGGGTTTGATAAATTCAAGGCTGATTTTATCAATACTTGCGTCACGCAGTTTGGTTCCGGCTGGGGCTGGTTACAGATGGATAACGAAACGGGCAAGCTTGAGCTGGGCAAAACATCAAATGCGTGCTTGCCATTCACGGATGGCAAGACGCCGCTTCTGACCTGTGATGTGTGGGAGCATGCCTATTACATCGACTATCGTAATGCGCGGCCCAAATTCGTCGAATCCTTCATCGATAACATGGCGAACTGGGAGTTTGCTGAGTCCCTGATGGCGAAAGGACCCATGAAGATCGCGGCATAGGGTCGTAGATCATAGCGCTGAACGTAGTAGCGCCGAACAAAGAAGAAAGTATTCATGCCAAGCATTCGCGTGATAATTGCGACTGATATTCACTATGGCTTTGATCAGGGGGCCAAACTTGGCTCGAAAGCACCGGCCTTGATGGCACAGTTTACCAAGGCGGTTGCGCGATTTAGCCCGCAACCGGACTTTGTCGTTGATCTGGGCGATCGTGTGAACAATAAAAGTCGTGATGATGATCGTGCTTATATGCAGGAAGTAAAAGCCGCGTATGACAGGGTTTCTGCTCCGCTTTATAGTGTGATCGGCAATCACGATGTTAAGCATATGAGCCCGGCGGATAATGAACAAATCATGGGCGCGCCGGCAACGTCTTACAGTATGGATGTCGGCAACTTTCATTTCATGTTCTGGAACCCTGATATCACTTATAGCAAGACAGGCATGAGCGTAACGCAAGCTGATGTTGATTGGTTGAAAGATGATCTGGCGGCAACAACGAAGACAGCTATTTTGTTTTCTCATATGCCGCTTTACAACAGCGAAGTTGACGAGCCTCAGGAAGAGCCGCATGATATTTCCCTGCGTTTTTCATTTAAGAATGCCGGGGAGCTAAGAAGTGTTCTGGCGCAATCGGAGAAGGTGCGTGCTGTCATTGCCGGTCACCGTCATAAAAATCATGTCAAGGAACTTGATGGTATTTGCTACATCACCCAGCAATCCATGACGGATCAGTATAAGGATGCATACAATGTGCCGGCGGGCACGTGGTCAATGATGGATCTGGAAGAAGACAAGATTAAAATTCGTCTCTACGGCAAGGCAAAGTTGCGGATGAATGGCAGTCTTGTAACCAAATATGAATTGCCGATTCCGGCGGCTAAACCGGAAGCAGAGCCGCCGCCACCAGACGTCCCTCTGCCATAAGCACGTTGTAAGTGCGGCAGGCTGCGCCTGTATCCATGAAGTCGGCAGCAATCCCGGCAGCAGCCTTTAGCTTTTCTTTCAGTGCCGGTGCAAATATTCCTTGCGTGCCGCAACCCACCAGAAGAATGTCAATCTTATCGGCGGCGGGTAGTAGTATATCAAAACTTTCAAGGGATAAATCTTCTGCGCTGCCGGTGATGTCCCAACGCTGCGTGTTGTCGGGAAAGACAATGACGGGGTAGGTGTGGACGATGTTGGTGATCCGGAATTGTCCCGGTGCGTAGCTGTGGATGACCTGCTGTCCGGCTTCGACTAAAGGTGTAATGTCGACCACAGCGGCTCTCTAACCTTGTTGCGGTTCTGCGTTGTCGGGCACAGCATCTTCTGTGCTGTTGTCGCCCTCCCGGCGCAGCTTCATGAAGTTCAACATCGGTGCGGCGACATAGATAGATGAAAATGTGCCGAGCAGGATACCGAAGATAAGCGCGTTGACGAAGCCGCGAATGACCTCGCCGCCAAATGACCAGAGCGCGATCAGTGCCAGCAAGGTTGTACCACTGGTTAGTAATGTACGGGACAAGGTCTGGTTAACGCAGCGGTTGCATAGCTCCAGCAAAGGCATCTTCCTGAACTTGCGCAAGTTCTCGCGGATGCGGTCAAACACGACCACTGTATCGTTGATCGAGTAGCCGGCAATCAGCAAAATAGCGGCCAGTGTTGATAGATCAAACTGCATCTGCGTCAAGGCAAAGAGCCCCAGCGTCGCGATCACATCATGGGCGGTTGATAAGATAGCGGCGATACCAAACTGCCACTCAAAGCGGAACCACAGGTAACCTAAAATACTTATAAGTGAAAAGATAACGGCCATTATCGCTGTTTTTTTCAGCTCTTTACCGACCTGCGGGCCGACAAATTCTGTGCGGCGGTAGTCAACTTTGCCGTCAAACTTTTGGTCCAGACTTTTGTGAATGGCATTGATGGCTGTTTCTTGCGGGCTGAGCGGACACAATTTTTTGTTGTTCGTATTTTTCCGTAGGCACTCTTCACGCTTTTGCTTTGCGGCAGCGTCTTCCTTTTGCTCCGGCAGGCGGATCAGTAAATCTTCTGCGGCGCCAAATTCCTGAATTGAAATATCGCCCATGCCCAACGCACTCAGATCAGTACGCATGACACTTAAGTCAGGTGCTTCATCAACCTTGATTTCAATGACTGTGCCGCCGGTGAAGTCGATTCCGAAGTTCAGTCCTTGCGTGAACAGCAAAAAGATTGTGCCACACATAAGGAATAATGAAACGGCATAGGCAAACATGCGCTTGCCGATAAAGTTAATGTTTGTTTCGTCCGGGATAAACCGCAGCGTTCTCATATTTCTTCTCCTATACCGGCAGCACAGAGGGTTTTTTCCTCTGCATCCAAGTCACAACCATCAGACGTGTCACCCATATGGCCGAGAAAAAGGATGTCATGATACCGATCATTAATGTCACGGAAAATCCTTTGATCGGCCCTGTGCCGAATGAATAAAGGATGATCGCCGCAATGAGTGTTGTCAGGTTTGAATCGATGATCGTGCCCATGGCGCGCCGGTAACCGGCATCAATCGCCGATATGGGGGAGCGCCCTTGTAAGGCCTCTTCCCGAATGCGCTCGAAGATCAAAACATTGGCATCCACCGCCATACCGACGGTCAGGATAATCCCGGCGATCCCCGGCAGCGTAAGCGTTGCTTGCAGGAGTGAAAGCAAAGCAAAGATCAGGGCGATGTTTACGACCAGTGCGACATCTGCCATCCAGCCAAACAGACCGTAATAAATACCCATGAAAATAAGGATGAGTATCACAGCCAGCATGCCGGCTTTTTTACCGGCTTCAACCGAGTCAGCACCCAGTGAGGGACCGACTGTGCGTTCTTCCAGTATCTTCAGCGGTGCGGGTAGGGCACCTGCGCGTAGCAAAAGCGAGAGGTCACTTGTTTCTTGTACGCTAAAGCTGCCGCTGATAATGGCAGAGCCGCCGCAAATGGCGCTGTTGATACGTGGCGCGCTGATGATTTCCTTATCAAGCACGATCGCAAAAGGTTGTCCCACATTTTTTCGTGTGACATCGCAGAATTTGCGGGCACCGATGCCGTCCAGTGTAAAGCTGACAATGGGGCGGCCTTGATCGAATGCGGGCTGTGCATTGGTCAACATATCGCCGGTTATCATCGGACGGCGCGCAACCGACATTTTTTGTAGCGGATCTTCCGCCATCGGCAGGCTGCGTGTGTTGCTGATAGTGCCGCCGCCGATGCTGGTATCAACCAGGTGAAAAGCGAGCTGTGCTGTTTTACCGAGAATGTCTTTGACGCGCTGCGGGTCGTCCAGTCCCGGTAGTTGTACAATGATGCGGTCATCACCTTGACGCTGGATGGCCGGTTCGCGGGTTCCGGTTTCATCAACACGGCGGCGGACGACTTCGATGGATTGATCGATGGTTTGATCCTGAATTCTTTTTAGTGCCGGTTCCGTTAGTTTGCCTTCGGCTACATTTCCATCTGCGCTGATGATGACATCAAGGTCGCTGTCTATTTTCCTCAGGATTTTGCGTACCAGGTCTGTGTCCTGTCCGTTACGCAGGTTCAGGCGCACACCACCGGGCAGGGCGGTAATGCGTGTGTAGCCGATTTTGGCATCACGCAGTTCAGGCCGTACAGCCTGCACAAAGCTTTCGCCGCGCTCGTTAATGACATGATCGATATCCACTTCCAGCAGAAGGTGCGATCCCCCCTGCAGGTCAAGCCCCAGATTAATGGTCTTGGACGGTAACCATGACGGTAACCCTTCCAGAGTTGTACGGATATTGCTGCCGAGCATGTTCGGTGCGCTATAGGCAAAAGCCAGTATGCACACAGCTAAAATCAATGTTACTTTCCAGCGGGCGATGTTCAGCATTTTTATACCTTAGTTAAAGGGGGACTGTTAAGCAGCTTCACTCATTTTGTTCTGGATAGAAGAGCGCAGGGCTGTGACTTTCGTGCCACCACCTAGGTCGAGCACAACCTCGCCTTTGTCGCCGTCCATCTTTTCAACAGTCGCGATGAAACCGCCAGCTGTCAGAACCTTGTCGCCTTTTTTTAGCGTGTCGACCATTTCCTTGTGCTTCTTATAGCGCTTTTGCTGCGGCATAATCAGAAGCACGTAAAACAGAAGAATAAGGACAGCAACCATCATCAGGTTCATGCCCATCAGACCGCCTTGTTGCGGTACGTCGGCAAGAGCTGAATCTGACGGAATGGACGGTGTAACGCTGTCTGCGGCGGCATAAGCTTTGGATATAAAAAGTGTCATGATTTTCCCCTTTATAGTGATATTCAGCGCACTATAACGGGCCAGAGAGCAGAATCCAAGGGATAAACATTATTTAAACACGGGTCTGTTGACGCCTGATTCCGGCAAAAAACCGAAGGGCCAGCCATAAGGACAATACGGCCCCCATCAGGCATCCGGCAGCCGCCGCCCAGTTCATAATGCCACGGTCTATAATGGCCTGCTGCGGATCGGCAGGATCATAAAGGACATCAATCTTGTCGCCCCGTTGATAGGCAGGCGGATTGCTGCCGACGCTGTCCCGGAATTCGGTACGTTCTGCGTCCGGTGTGACAAAGGATACAACGGGGTAGTAGCTGTAGCTTGTGCCGCCGTCACTGTCGCTGCTGCGCACGCTTTCCATACGCACGACTTTGCCGGATGCATGTGTGGCATCGGTAAGAAATGCTTTCATGTTTTGTCCCAGATGAACGCTTAGCCCACCCAGACCGATGGCCGCAATAAAGAAGAAAACAACATAAGCTTTCATCCATGGCAGACACCACAGGACACGTTCTTGAATTTCATCCGGTGTTAGAAGGCGCGTGCTTAGCTTTTTTGATTTGTCGGTGACTTTAATGCTTTTAATAATGTTGATTTTGCCGTCGGGGCTGTCGGCGCGTAATTTGTTAAGCTCTGTGGTTATTTTAGCTTGGTGTTTTTTGTACCAGCGCAAAGCCTTGAACCCGATAAAGGAAAAGATGCCCAGAATGATAAGAATGGTCAGGATATTAAGTTCGAGGTTCGCCAAGCCCAGATAAGTAAATAGGGCGCCCGGGGCCATAAAGAATAATCCGAATATAGGCAGTCCTATACCGGGCTTCCAGATACGGGTCGGGTCATGGGGATCAACGCGCAATATAACTTTTTTGCCCGGCAAGCAGCCCATAATCCAATTGCTGCGTGCGCTGGCAGTATCCTCGGCCTGTATGGTTTCTCCGTTGGTTGCGATGTATTCATAGAGAGGGCTGTAGGCTTCTCCGGCATAGCTGACTTTTGCCGGGCGAGAAGGATCGCGTGCTTTTTTCTTCATGTTCGGCACAATGAATAATAGAAACAAAACAAGGCTGCCGATCGCCAGGAAAATCAAAGGCAAAACCATGTTGTGCACGAAGCCGCCAATATACATGTGCTCCGGATTATGGGGGTCATAGTGAACCGGTACTTTTGATCCGCGCTTAAAGGATGGTTTTCCACCTTTGCCAAAGCTGTCACGAACTTCCCATTGTATGTTGTCGCGATCGTAGAATGTCACGATGGCATGGTATGTACCGCCTTCATCACTGGTTTCGTATTTGTTGTCTATGACCGTGCCTTCGGACAGCAAGCCGTTGGCGCTTAGATTTATATAGTCATAGCTTTTGTAGCCACCAAAGCCGATAAACACCAAAGGCACCGCCAGAAAAAGCAGGGCGACAAGCAAAGCGCCTATACTCCCGCCCGGTTTCTTTTTAAAGTCTTTGAAGAACTTCCCCCATGTTTTTTGAGGGACTTTCGATTTTTTCGTCTTGTTTGTTTTGGATGATTTGTTTTTCTGAGAGGTAGAACTTGTTAGCACAACAGCGGCGATGCGCCCGTGAACACGTAGGCCGGTTATGCGTCTGTGCACAGCCCATGCGCCTAGAGCCAGACCGGGGATGAGGCAGGCAAGTCCTGCAATAAGGTATTGAATTTGTGCGAAGGCAAAAAAGGTATCAAAGAGAAGGTCGAGCATTAAGTTCCTCTTTGTGATAGATGCGCTGCCGGGTTGATCGCATCCGTGCCGCGCCGTGTTTCAAAGTGCAGTTGCGGAGAATCTACGCTACCGCTAGAACCCACTGTGCCGATGCTTTGTCCTTGTTTTATCGCATCACCTTTTTTAACCAGTGTGCGATCCATATGAGCATAGGCCGTCATCCAGCGGTCGGCGTGCCGCACCAGCACCAGATTACCGTAGCCCTTCAATTCATTGCCGGCATAAACGACAGTACCGTTTTCTGCTGCGCGTACGGGTGATCCTTTGGGGGCTCTTATATTTATGCCGTCATTATGCAGGCCGCCTTTTTTAGGGCCGTAGGATGAGATAACAGATCCTTTGACCGGCCACGCAAATTTTGATGAAGCGCGTGGCGGCAGAGCCATTTTCCCAGATGAGCGTTTGCGGGATGCGGTGCGTTTATAGGCTGGCTTTCCCGATGGCCGGACATGTTTTCCGCCGCTTGCGACTTTTTGCCGTGATGTTGCTGGCGGATTATAAACCGGGCGCACAGAAGGCAGATTTAAAGTTTGCCCTAGTTGAATAGTGTAGGGGGATTGTAGGCGATTGAGTTTTGCCAGTTGTGACTGGCTGATATTAAAGGTGTGTGAAATGCCGTAGAGCGTGTCTTTTGCTTTTACCGTATAGGTTGTCGGCGGCGGCATGGTCAGGCGTTGTGTTACACGCAGATCATAGGGCGGTTTCAGGTTGTTAACGTAGATTATATCCTGCATTGAAAGCTTGTAGCGCTGTGCAATGCTCCACAATGTGTCGCGACTGGAAACTGTGTGTACGCCTGCGCTGTCTGCGCCGCCATGCAGCCCATAGTCGATAGCCGGTGCAGGGGCTTGCGTGCCCAGCTTGAAACACCCGGACAAGAGGAAAAGAAGGGGTAGTAAAAGGAGCTTACCAGTACTCATCCGCACCCCGTCATGTCATCTGCGTTTTCCGAGGCCGGTGCAAGGTTGGGCAGTAAGGGGACAAAGCGTACGCCCATTAAATCTTTGACGGCGAAGGTGTCTTCGCCTTCCTTTTTGTAGCTGCGGAGTATTTGTTTGTCTTCCACAGCTACGGGGATAACAAGAGTGCCGCCCACGCCGAGTTGGTCCAGCAATGCTTGCGGTGGTTTGTCATGCGCGCAGGCGGTGCAGATGATGCGGTCGAACGGGGCTTGCCCGCCATTGCCCATATCGGGCCAGCCTTGCATGCCGTCGCCGGCGATGGCGGTGATGTTACGCAGCTTTAACCGATCGAACATTTTTTCTGCCAGCATCAAAAGCGGCTTGTGGCGTTCGATTGAATAGACCCGCCGGCACAGATGCGCCAGCACACAGGTCTGGTACCCCGAGCCGGTGCCGATCTCCAGTACCTTTTCTTTCTTGTCGCCCAGTTGCAGGGCTTGCGTCATGGCGGCCACTACGTAGGGCTGGCTGATTGTCTGGCCGCGTCCGATTGGCAGGGCAATGTCTTCATAGGCCTGATCGGCCATCGCAGCGGGGATAAATTCTTCGCGCGGGACATTTTCCATGGCGGCGAGTACGCGCGTATCCGTTATTCCCATATTACGCAAATGCATAACCAAGCGGATTTTTCGTGTGTGATCGGCGCTGCCGGACTGTGCGGGAACCATAAAAGACCTCTTTTCTCCTTTGATTCTACCTGTGTCTGGCTGTGGGACAAAGAACCAATTAAAATTTGTTTGCAATAATGAGGAAGATATGCAAATTTCGAGGTGATTTATAAAAAATTATGGTTTTAAAAGGGGAGATGGAATATGTCCGTATCTGGATTAAAGAAGTCATTGACGATTATGAGTTTGTTCGCAGCCGTTGCTTTTGCCGGTACACCTGCGATAGCGCAAGGTGTTGAAGGCGATCATCCGGAGCCAAATGCTTCGGCAGAGCAGCTTTCATATACATGCGGTGTTTTGAAAGAAGAACTGAAAAAGCCGGGTTTGGCAGGGTTCATGCAGGGCTTCCCGCAGATAGACCCCAAATATAATCCGACGCACTTGAAAAAAGCACTGACGGATGCGTGCAGCTTGAGCGATAAAGATTTTGCTGCGATGCCTGATACTTCAACAATGGATAATAATGCTCTGGGTGAATCATTGATGCATACATGTACCGTTATGCATGATGCATTGCATGGCAAGGTACAGGATCAGAATTTTGCAGCGGGCTTGAACCAGATTATTCACGGCAGCGAATATAACGACCAGAGCTTCCATCATGCCTGTATGGGCGCATCGGAACCTGTGACAGCTGAAGCAGCACCACAAGCACCGGAAGCATCAATACAAGCAACACCGGAACAGATAAAAGAAACCTGTGATCGTTTGGTTAAAGGCGTTGGGGAAGTTAAATTTCCGGGGCTGATCTTCCTATTTAAAGGAGATGCAAAGAATGTAACTGGATATGACTCGCAAGGTATGGCCGAGACTTTTAGTAAGGCTTGTGGCGCACCGATGACAGAGGCATTGCAATCTGTAGCGTCGCCTGTGGCACCGTCTGCGTTTGATCCGAAAGGTTCTTTTGTACAAAGTATGGTGACGGCTTGTGATACGTTGGCCGCCATGATAGAGGATGAAAGCGAAGCTGGTCATGTTGGTATGAATGATATACTAAGTCGTGATGAAGGTATGGGTTACCGGGTTTTTAATTATGCTTGCCCGAGCGCTTTAAAAGGCACGGCACCGCTTTAAAAAAACATTAAATAAATATTTTATAGGGAAGGAAATACTATGTCCGTATCTGGGTTAAAGAAGTCACTGACGATTATGGGGTTGTTTGCATCGGTTGCTTTTACGAGCATGCCGGCCTTGGCGCATGGTGCGGATGGTGATCAGCCGAAGTCGTTGAGCGTTGCTTCCGAAGATGTCGCTTATGCATGTAACGTTTTGAAAGAAGAATTGAAAAAGCCGGGCTTGGCAGGATTGATGCAAGGTTTTCCTAAGCTTGATTCAGAATACAAGCCAGAGCATTTCAAAAAAGTTCTTACGGAGGCTTGCGGTTTTACAGGCGGTGACTTTGCGGTTATGCCGAATGTAGCGTCTCTTAATGGCGGTACTCTGCGTGATGGATGGAACGAAATTTGCGGCGGTCTGGACCGGGCCATTCATGGCGCTATCGGCGATACAAAGCTGTCAACAGGTCTGGATAAAATTATCCATGAAAGTAAGTACAGCGAAGAAAGCTTCGGTCACGCTTGTAGCAATGATTTTGCCCCGCGTGCTGCGCAGGAAGATATGATACCGCAACTGGAAACCGGCCCGAAGGCGACGATGGCGCAGGTGGAAGAAACCTGTGACCGCCTTATTAAGGGTATGACCGAAGTTCAGTCCCGTGGCTTGATTTTTCTTTTCAAAGGTGATGCCAACCAGATAACCGGATATAACCCGAAAGGTATAGCTGATACTTTTGGCAGTGCTTGTGGTGTGTCGATGAGAAAAGCGCTGAGTGGTCTTGTTGCACCGCAGTTTAGTATGTCTGAATTTCCAGACATGTTGGCTGATACCGGGAAGTATAATGAGCAAGAGCTGGCGGAAAAACTTCATGCGTTGGAGTTTGCTGTAAAGGCTGGTGAAATGTCTACAGAGGAATTGACCCAACAGGTTATTGTGCATCATGCACAGGCAGCATGTTCAATTATTAATACGATGGCTACGGATTCTAATGCCAAAGGTCATGCGGGTATGGCCAATATACTGGGACGTAATGGCGGTGCCGGGAGCACAGTATTAAGTTATGCCTGTGACCGGGCGGATATGCCTATTCCGCGTCCTCAATAAAAGTATGATGCAGAAAAATTTAAAAGCAGCCCTGCGGGGCTGCTTTTTTTAATAGCTATGGCCGCTGATTATTTGCCGGCGTATTTGTAGCCCATTTCGTTGACGATATCATCAGGCAGTGCCGGTAAGGCGTTTTGTGGTATCAAATACGTGCCCAGTGCAAACAGGTCAGTAAAGATACGGTGTTTTTCAACTGTCTGGATCAGGTAGTTGTAACCCGAGGAGCCGCCAGACCCCATAGAAAACCCAACCATCCGTTGCGTCATCAATGCATGGCGGTAACGCCACATGCCGAATAGCTCGTCAATATCCATGACCAGAGATATAAGACGGAATGGAATTTGTAACGCCGGTTCGTTGCGATAGACGGTTACGAACAATCCGGCCTGCAAGGCACGCCACGACATGCGCCACTGGCTTTTTTCATGTGCGTTGGCGTCAAAAATGCTATCGAATTTCGCGCGTGTTTTTTCGATGGCACTCAGCTCTGCCTGCAATGTGTCACTATCTAGGTTATCATTGGTCGTGCCTTTTTTCTGATCCAGCATTTTGTGGACAGCGGCGCGGTATGAATCCCAGAATTTATAATCGCTGCGTTCGATAAATGGTGTGCGTGCGAGCCAGCTGTCAATCAATGTGAATAGTGACGGTTGTTCTTCCGTTTCACGAATGATGTTACGGCTCATGGGGCAGAGATTGTCATCGAATTGTCCGTGATAGACAGGCAAGCGGTCTTCACGGCGCAGCCCCAGTTTTGTTTCCATTAACCGGAACTGCCAGCTTTGAAAGCCGGTGGCTGTTTTAAGGTCTTCACGGAAATCGGTGAAGTCCTGACCGGTCATGGTTTCGAGTACATCAAGTTGCTTTACCAGCACGCGCATGATGCCGACAACACGATCCAGATTTTTTAGCACCGGCAACAGGTCACGGTCATCCAGTGTTTCACCGGAGAGTCTTTTTTCAACATCATCCAGTTCAAATAGAATTTGTTTAAACCAGAGCTCGTAAACTTGGTGGAATATGATGAACAGCATTTCATCATGGGCAGGATGGCCTGCTTCCGTGCTCCACGGCTTCTGCGCACCCAGAACTTTGTCGAGTTGCAGGTAGTTGCTGTATTGATCCCAGGGTTCTTCTTTTTTCTTGGACATAGGCTAAAACTAGGACGAAAAGATGCACGAGTCTATAAAAAACAACGCCCCTTCAAAGGGGCGCTGGTTCCGTTCCTAACGGGAAATTCTGTGTTTAGACACTGATATCAAGCAGTGTGCCGCGCTCCCGGCTGCCGGAGTTAAGGTCTTCTTGCGGCTCGGAGGAGGCATTTAGAAAGCTTTCCTGATCCGTTTCCGTTGCCTGTGGTTCGCTGACAGGGGTCGAGCTTGATGTTTGCCCGGACTCTTGCGTCGTGCTGTCTTGCTCTGTTGTTCCTGTGGTGCGCGGTTGCTCATCAGCCGGTTTTTGAAACGGGTTGATATTGGAAGTCTGTACGGCACCGCCTATTGTTGCAACCATGTTTTACGCCTTTCCCTAACAACTTTTGAGCCCTCATTCTATCATATAAAGAAAGTATTAAGAAAGTGTTTCGGGTTCGTTTTGAACATTCTGAAAGAGTGTTTTTTGCAGTGCAAGAGGGCATTTTAGAAATATTCTTACTTGCATTAACGCTATGGTAATTTTTCAGCTGTATATATGGGGTGTGTGTTGGGGAAAGCTGTCTGGTCTGACTATAGTCAAGTCATTCAAAAACCAGAATTTTTCCAAGTTAATATTGAGGTGGCGGTTAAAGATTGTTGTTTTTTGAAAAAATGAGGTATGGGGCCTCATTTGGACCCAATGACGGGTGTGTGGGGAGCTACTTGAGTTATGGATTTACGACTTTTTGAAAAAACGCCACAGATTGCGCCTTTGCTCGTACAGCTGTATGAGAGTCACAAGCTTTATAGTTTAGCCAAAGACAAGCGGCCGCTGGCCAAGGCGGAGCTGACGGGCGCTGTTGCCCAGCTTCTGGAAGTAGAATTATCCGCAGTACAGAAAGAATTGCTCTCGGATGTGCTGGTAACACTGGTCAGGCAGGCGGAAAAAGATATGCGCTGCGCTTTGGCCGAGCGGTTGGCCGTAATCGATAATGTGCCGCTGCGCTTGTTGTTGCAGTTGGCGAATGACGAGATTTCAATTGCATCGCCTGTTTTAAGTAAAAGTCCGGTTCTGACGGATATGGACCTTGTCTATATTATAAAGGCGCATGGGCCTGAATACTGGCAGGCAATCGCAGAGCGTGAATATCTTAGCCCGCTGGTTATTGATGTTCTGGCGGATACGTGCGATGCAGCAACGGCGATTGCATTGTCGGCTAATGACAGGATCAAATTGACACGGCATGCTTTGAAGTTGCTGGCACAGATGGCTGAAGAAAATACAGATGTGGCCCGGCCACTGTTGGCCCGGAGTGAGTTGCCTGCAAGCATTGCCCGGCAACTATACGCACATGTTGGCGAGGAGTTGCGTTTGTGGATTGATGCGCATTTTGGACCACTTGATAGCGCGGTTACAAATGCTGCGGATGATATTATTATTGAATTTGCAGACGCACAAAGTAAATTTATGCCGACAGAAGAGATGATCAAGGCAGCAGAAAAATTCGCATCACTTAATATGTTGAACATGCAAATGATGATGGATGTTTTACACAAAGGGCGGATTTCAAGTTTTATCGCTTTCTTTTCCCGTTATACGGGATTAAAGGCGGCTATTGTCCACGATTTCCTGAAGCAATCCTGCCCGAAGGGTATGGCGATTGCCTGCCGTGCATTCGGGGTGCAGAAGGCTGATTTTTCGCGTATTTATCTCATGACTAACACTATGCGCAGCGATGACCGTATGGTTGATCATAGGAGTATGCTGGAATTGCTGTCATATTTTGACAAGGTGCGGCCCGAGGTTGCAAAGCGCATTGTCGAGCGTTCCGCAGAGTATTAAGCTGCGTTTTTTAAATCACACAAAGCTGCAACGCCCGGCAGGATTTTGCCTTCCAGCCATTTAAGGAAGGCGCCGCCTGCTGTTGATACGTATGTGAATTTGTCGGCTGCGCCAGAAATTTGTAGGGCGGCGAGTGTGTCACCACCACCGGCAACGGACTTCATTTTTCCCGCTTGTGTTTGTGCGGCAACAAATTGAGCTATTTGTTTTGTGCCTTCGTCGAATGGTTTGGTTTCAAAAGCACCGAGAGGTCCGTTCCAGACAACGGTTTTGCATGTGCCTAATTTTTGTTTGATAAGGTCCATGGTTTCCGGCCCGATATCAAGAATCATGTGATCTTTGGGTACGTCATGGATGGAACAAAAGTTCGCAGGCACACTTTTTTCTTTTAGCGTTATATCAACAGCACCATCGGTAGGTATTATGATCTCACAACCCGCATGAGATGCTTTTTTCATGATGGCGTTGGCCTGGTCTACCATGTCCGTTTCGCAGAGTGATGCTTTGATGTCGATACCCATGGCATGCATGAAGGTGTTCGCCATGCCGCCACCCAGAACCAGCATGTCCACTTTTTCGACAAGGTTGTTGAGAATGTTGAGCTTGGTCGAAATTTTTGAACCACCAACAACGGCCGCAACAGGTTTTTCAGGATTTCCCAGCGCCGCGTGCAAGGCTTTTAACTCTGCCTCCACCATGAATCCAGCACCGGCCGGTATGAGATGCGCGAGCGCTTCGGTCGAGGCATGGGCGCGGTGAGAGGCTGAGAAGGCATCGTTAATATAGATATCACCGTGCTTGGCTAGTTCCTGTGCGAAGGTTTTATCGTTTTTCTCTTCTTCCTTGTGGAAGCGCACATTTTCAAGCAGGCCGATTTGGCCGGGCTGGAGAGATGCTTTTAGTTGTTGTGCGGGCGCACCGACACAATCTTCTGCAAAGGTGACATCAGCGCCCCAGCTTTTTTTCAGGGCCGGTAGAATAAATTTGAGGGAGTAGGCTGGCTTTATTGTGCCGCCCGGACGCCCAAAATGGGACAGTAGAATAATGCGGGCGCCTTGTTCCCGCAGGTGGTCGATTGTGGGCTTCAGGCGATCGATGCGGCTGGTGTCTGTTATTTCATAATCTTCGCCAGTGGGCACATTCAAATCAGCACGCAGCAAGACCGTTTTTCCTTTAAAATCAAAATCCTTCAAAGTCTTAAAATTCATGGCATCTTCCTCTCCTGATGATTTGTAAAAGGTAATCCCGCACTGTGCGTGCGTCAATGTGATAGCGTGCGGCAGACCTGTGATTATGTATAGTTTTTATTGTTCTTGCGGAGAGGGGCTTAAATTTCGTAAATAGTAGGCATGTTTACAGGCATTATCACAGATAAGGGCGCGGTGACGGACGTCACAGAAGGTGCGCGCAGTCGCCGTTTGAAAATCCGGACGGCGTTGCCTTTGGATCGTATCGCGATCGGTGCGTCGGTTGCGTGTGACGGATGTTGCCTGACGGTGGTGGAGAAGGGGGCTGACTGGCTTGCCTTTGATGCGGCAGCAGAAACGCTGGCCAAAACCACGCTGGGTGATTGGCAGGACGGTACAGAGGTCAATCTCGAAACGTCTTTATGTATGGGTGATGAAATGGGCGGCCATATGGTGTCCGGTCATGTTGATGGATTGGCGGTGGTTGAAAGCGTGACGCAAGATGGTGATGCGTGGCGGCTGGAGATCAAGGTGCCTGCGGAATTGGTCCCCTATATAGCACCCAAAGGATCGGTAACGCTGAACGGCATATCTCTGACGGTGAATGCGGTAGAAGGTGCTGTGCTCGGCGTATGTATTATTCCCCATACATGGCAGGTGACAAATATCAGCCGGTGGCATGCGGGGTATAAGATTAACCTTGAGGTTGATATGCTGGCACGTTACGTTGCGCGCATATTGGGAAAGGAAGCCGCATGAGTACTGCAAAAGTAGTCAGCATTAAAAAACAATCATCTCTGACGACGACCGAAGAAATTATCGCCGAAGCAAAAGCTGGGCGTATGTTTATTCTGGTGGATGATGAGGATCGTGAAAATGAAGGCGATCTGATTATTCCGGCTGCGCGCGTTACGGCGGGGTCTGTTAATTTTATGGCGCGCTTTGGGCGCGGGCTTATATGTCTGGCGATGGAAGGCGCGATGATTGATCGTTTGCGCCTGCCGTTGATGACGGATCACAATACATCGACATATAACACGGCCTTTACGGTTTCTATCGGTGCGAAGGATGGTGTTACAACGGGGATTTCTGCTGCTGATCGTGCGCGTACGGTGCAAGTGGCGATTGATCCGCGCAGCGGGCCGGATGATATTTCTGTGCCGGGTCATGTTTTTCCATTGCGTGCCCGTTCCGGTGGTGTGATGGAGCGCACCGGTCATACGGAAGCTGCGGTTGAGGTTGCGAAGCTGGCCGGCTATTCCGGTGCGGCCTTGATTTGTGAGGTGATGAAAGATGATGGCACGATGGCACGGCTGCCTGATTTGTTGCAGTTTGCCGCCGATCATGGATTGCGTGTGGGCAGTATTGCCGGGTTGGTTGAAACGGTAAGGAGTAAGCCGTGACAAAAGTTTTAATTATCGAGGCGCGTTATTACGAAGAGATTAATGACATGTTGCTGGCTGGCGCGAAGGCGGCGTTGGAAGAAGCAAATGTTACGTATGAGGTGCTGACCGTTCCTGGTGCGCTGGAAATTCCGGCGGCATTAAAGTTCACGCATGAGAATTATGATGCGTTTGTTGTGCTGGGTTGTGTGATACGTGGTGAAACCTCGCATTACGATATTGTGTGCAATGAAAGCGCGCGCGGTGTTTATAAATTAGTGTTGAAAAAAGACCTCGCCGTGGGCAACGGGATTTTAACCGTAGAAAATGATAAGCAGGCGATTGTACGGGCTGACCGCGCACAAAAAAATAAAGGCGGGGAAGCTGCAAAAGCAGCCTTGCAAATGCTGGCATTAAGGCGTAAATATAGGGCGTAAGAGAGGTTTATTATGGTTTTTTGGCGTAACAAAAAGAACGAAGTTAGAAATGAGGAGGAGCGCAAGGATCAGCGCACACTCCACCATTCCCGTGATGCGAATATTGAGCCGCCGACAGAGTATGATTCTGATCTTAATCCTGATCAGAAGCATGAATTCTTTGAGGAAACAGAGAGGGAGGTTCTCGAAGACCTCGATGAGACTCCTGTTCCTGTCGTAAAAAAAAAGAAGTAGCGGCGGCTAGTTCTGAGGCGGGCGGCAGTTGGCTGTCACGCTTGACGCGTGGACTCTCTAAATCAACCGGCAAAATCACAAATGGTATTGGCGATATCCTGACCAAGCGTAAGCTGGATCAGGATATGCTCGATAATCTCGAAGAGTTGCTTATTACGGCGGATCTGGGTCCTAAAACGGCGATGAAGGTTGTTGAGGATTTCGGCAAGGATCGGTTTGGCAAGGACATCAGTGAAGATGAAGTGAAGGAAGCGCTGGCGGAGAGTGTCTCTGCTATTCTTGATCCGGTTGCGCAGAAAATGGATTTTTCAAAAGTGGATGACGGGCCTTTTGTGGTTCTTGTTTGTGGCGTGAACGGCGTAGGCAAGACGACGACGATTGGAAAAATAGCCCATGAGTTGCATCACAAGGATAACAAAAAAATTATGCTGGCTGCCGGTGATACATTTCGGGCCGCAGCTGTAGAACAGCTTGAGATATGGGCGCAGCGCAGCAGTGCTTCGTTTGCTAAAAAAGACGTGGGTGCGGATGCGGCGGCGCTTGCTTATGAAGCGTATGAAAAAGCAAAAGCGGAGAATGTTGATGTGCTGCTGATCGATACGGCAGGGCGGTTGCACAATAAGGCAAACTTAATGGCGGAGCTTGAGAAGATCATCCGCGTTTTGAAGAAGCAGAATGAAAATCTGCCACATGCTGTGTTGCTGGTTCTGGATGCGACAACGGGACAGAATGCTCATGAACAGGTCAGGGTTTTCCGTGACATGGTCAATGTAAGCGGTCTTGTTGTGACAAAGCTGGATGGTTCTGCCAAGGGCGGTGTTGTTGTTAGTCTGGCTGATTCATTCGGTGTGCCGATTCATCTGATTGGCGTAGGCGAGCAGATCGGAGATTTGCACCCCTTCCGTGCGCAGGATTTTGCCCGGTCATTGGTTGGGTTGGGATAGATCAGGCGGCGGCTTTTTTCTGTGGTGCGATCCATTCATCCAGATCACGCAGTGCGCGTGCAGACAGAGCCGGTTTGCGCTCTTTCTTTTTCACTTTATCTTTTAATGGCGGGAACAGGCCGAAATTGATGTTCATCGGCTGGAATGTCTCCGCATCTGCGCCGCCGGTAATGTGGTTGAGGAGCGCTCCCAGTGCTGTGGTTGGTGGCGGCGGTGTCATTGTTGCGCCTGTTTTTTCGGCAGCAGCAAAGCGCGCCGCCATGATGCCCACAGCCGCACTTTCAACGTAACCTTCGCAGCCGGTGATTTGCCCGGCAAAACGCAGGCGCGGTTGTGCTGTCATGCGCAGTTGATGATCCAGTAATTTTGGAGAGTTGATAAATGTGTTGCGGTGCAGACCTCCAAGGCGCGCAAAGTTTGCGTTTTCAAGGCCGGGGATGGTTTTGAACACAGACGCTTGTCCGCCGTATTTCATTTTGGTTTGGAATCCCACCATGTTGTAAAGTGTGCCCAGTGCATTGTCTTGTCGTAGTTGTACGACGGCAAAGGGTTGCTTCCCGGTGCGCGGATCGGTCAGGCCGACAGGTTTCATGGGCCCAAAGGATAATGTATCGGGGCCGCGTGATGCCATGACTTCGATGGGCATGCAGCCTTCAAAATAGGGTGTGTCTTTCTCCCATTCTTTGAATTCAGTTTTATCGGTGGTGATAAGCGCATCGATAAAGGCGTAATATTGATCTCTGTCCATCGGGCAGTTGATATAGTCTGCGCCGCCGCCTTTATCATAGCGCGACTGGAACCAGGCAATATCCATGTTGATGCTGTCTTTGTCCACGATCGGTGCGATGGCATCAAAAAAGGCCAGAGCGTCCTCACCGGTCAGTTCTTTGATGGCATTTGCCAGCGCAGGAGAGGTCAGGGGGCCGGTCGCAATGATGACATTATCCCACTCTGCCGGCGGGAGTCCTTTGATTTCGCCGCGCTCTATTGTAATGAGCGGATGATCGGCCAGTGATTTTGTAACGCCCGCTGAAAATATATCGCGGTCAACAGCCAGCGCCCCACCCGCAGGCACGGCGGCCTTGGCACCTTCGCGCATAATCAGAGAGTCACAGCGCCGCATTTCTTCGTGCAGAAGACCCACGGCATTGTTTTGTGCGTCATCGGAGCGAAAGGAGTTGGAGCAGACAAGTTCAGCCAGTCCATCGGTTTTATGTGCCGCCGTTTGTACTTGCGGGCGCATTTCATGCAACACAACGGCTGCACCAGCCTGTGCGGCTTGCCATGCAGCCTCGCTTCCGGCGAGTCCGCCACCGATGATATGGATAGGTTTGTCGTTCATTACGGCGTTACATTGGTTCAAAAATGTAGTGTATGGCAAGCACAATCGCAACAGACACAGCCAGCCCGAACATCATTTTAAGGAAGTCTTTGCCAACCAGCGGAAAGACGTAGCCCAGTTTGTAGGCGTCTTTGTTGGTGGTCGCAATCGCCAGTTCCCGCCCGCACAATACACCGACAAAGACCCAGGTCGTGGACATGGGGATGTCATTATATTGTTTGAAATAGAGCAGGATGAAGGCATAGACGAGGTCAATAATCGTGGCAGAGCGCATAAAGCGCGAGCCGGTTTTTTCCAGCACAATTTTTTGAATCTTGCCGCCATGCGTTGCAAAAATATAGGCAAGCCAGGCAACAAGAACAGCTATGACACCACATAGGAGGGGCAGAGGTAAATCACGCGGCAGGAAGACCGCGATGTTTGCCATGTCATGCGAAAGCCACGTATACCAAAGGAAACCGGTGGATACCCATTGCAGGGTACGCCAGTAGCGGCGGTGTTCTTTTTTAACGCTGTTGAATTTTTCATTGATGAAGCGGCTGAGAACTACCCAGAGAATATAGGCAATAACGGCAGCGAGACCGTAGCCGACAAAGCTTTTGATCAACATCTTTTCCATTATAAAGGTTGATGCAAAAGCGGATAAGACAAGGAAGGTCGTTGAAACGGGAATGCCGGTACGGGTTAGCAGGACAAGTACGGCGGGTGCTGCGGCGTGATACCACTGGATTTCAACAGGTGGAATTTTGTTTAAGCGTCCGTATGAAATGTCACCACCGTTGATGTACCACCCGTAAACCAAGGTAAAGGTCAGCACTGCCGATGCGGCAAGCCACAGCCAGTACCATTTAAAAACGCGGCTGTTAGAGGCGATGAATGTACCAAGGGTTTGAACGGAGTCGTTGCCGATGACGGCGTAGGCGGCGAGCAGGAAGCCGATTGTGGCGTAGATTGTGTGTATATCCATAATTGCCCTCTTTGTTTTATGGCGTACGCTTGTGCACTGCATATAAAATTTTGATCGTGGTGACAACCCCAAAGATGAAGATTATCTACATTTATGAGGACCGGGCAGACAATATAGAAAGAGCTTGGAGCCTTGTGGTCTTGGTGGTTAAAATGGGAGCATGATTCAACCGCAGAAATCGTCACAAAAATCTATAGAGAAAAATCCGGATCTGGAGCGTGAAAAGCTGGAAACAGATGGTGCTCCGGAAGCCAGCTTGCGCCCTTTGAAGCTGGATGATTTCACCGGGCAGCGGGCGGTATGTGATAATTTGCGTGTTTTCATCACGGCGGCGCAATCGCGCAAGGATGCGATGGACCATGTCTTGCTTTATGGCCCGCCGGGGCTGGGCAAGACGACCTTGGCGCAGATTATCGCGCGTGAGCTGGGCGTTGGGTTTCGCGCGACATCCGGGCCGGTATTGGCCAAGGCAGGGGATCTGGCGGCGATCCTGACCAATCTAGAGCCACATGATGTTTTGTTTATTGATGAAATTCACCGTCTGAACACGGTGGTCGAAGAAATTCTGTATCCGGCGATGGAAGATCATAAGCTGGATATTATCATTGGTGAGGGCCCCGCGGCGCGATCGGTGCAGATTGATTTGCCGCCTTTTACATTGATTGGTGCGACGACACGCTCGGGGTTGCTGACCAACCCTTTGCGCGACCGGTTTGGTATTCCGCTGCGGCTGGAGTTTTATACGCCGGAGGAGCTGGCAAAGATTGTGGCGCGTACGGCGGGCTTGCTGGACATGAATTTGACGGCAGAGGGAGCGCATGAGATTGCGCGCCGGTCGCGGGGAACCCCGCGGATTGCTGGACGGCTAACCAGACGCGTGCGTGATTTTGCCCATGTTTCCAAGGCGAAGCAGATCGATATTAAAGGTGCGGATGAGGCATTGCAGCGGCTGGATGTTGATGCATCGGGGCTGGATTTGATGGATCGGCGTTACTTGCAATGTATTGCTGAAAATTACGCCGGTGGGCCGGTGGGTGTGGAAACGCTGGCGGCTGTGCTGTCCGATCAGCGTGATGTGATCGAGGATGTGATCGAACCTTATTTGATGCAGCAGGGACTGGTACAGCGCACGCCGCGCGGGCGGATGCTGGCGGCGAAGGGGTTCAAATATCTGGGGCTGGAGCCACAGGCCCGGACGCAGCAGGATTTTCTGGAAGAATGAGCCACAGCCATAGCCATCAGATTCGTGTTTATTATGAAGACACCGATGCGGCTGGCATTGTCTATTACGCGAACTATCTTAAATATGCCGAGCGGGGGCGGACGGAGTTTCTGCGGGCGCTGGGGTTCGAGAATAAGGCACTGATGGATACGGCAGGTGTTGTATTTGTGGTGCACCATATTGAGGCGGATTATCACACCCCGGCACAGCTGGATGATTTACTGGAGATGCAAACGGAGGTTTCCGAAACACGGAGTGCAGGCTTCACAATGATTCAAAGGATCGTGCGGGGAAAAAGCCGTATTTTCGATATGAAAGTTGATCTGGCTTGTGTTAATAAAGGGGGGCGGCCTGTGCGGCTGCCGACAGATTTAAAAGAGGTATTGGGGAAAAATGGATAGAGCAGTTGAAGCGGCGAGTGTCGGGGATAGTTTCACGGGCGACATGAGCATGATTGGCCTGTTTTTTCAGGCAGATTTGATCGTAAAGATTATCATGATGATTTTAATATTTGCTTCGGTCTGGAGCTGGACAATCATCTTTGAAAAGCGCGGCACGATGAAAAAGCTGAACACGCGCGCGAATAAGTTCGAGGATTCATTTTGGTCGGGGGAGTCGCTTGACCGGCTTTATGATCGTGTGAAGAAGGGTAAGCAAGACCCGTTGCTGAAAACTTTCTGCGCGGGGATGGAAGAATGGCATGGCGGCGTTGCAACAGGCTTGCCGTCAAAAGAAAGTTTGCAGGCTTCGTTACGCCAACGGGTGGAGCGCGCCATGTCTATTACGATTAACCGGGAAATGAACGCGTTGGAACGCGGCATGACGTTTCTGGCGAGCATCGGGGCGACCGCGCCGTTTATTGGCTTGTTTGGTACGGTCTGGGGGATCATGGGTAGCTTTACTGCGATTGCGGCCACGAATAATACGAGCCTTGCGGTTGTTGCACCGGGTATTGCCGAAGCATTGTTTGCGACGGCACTGGGGCTGGTCGCAGCGATCCCGGCAGTGATTGCCTATAATATTCTTACGAATAGCCTGCATCGTTATGCTGACAGGCTGGATGCCTTTGTCAGTGAATTTTCTGCGATCTTGTCGCGGCATCTGGATGCGCTGGAAGGCACTAGCGGTAATAGCAGCAATAAGGATAAATCTACCGGTAATGCAGATGCAGACGGTAAGAAAAAGACTGATGACAAGGCGGCAGCATAATCATGGGTGCATCCTTACAACAACAATCGCGGATCGGGCAGGCGGGCGGACGTAGTCGCGCTTATCGTCCGATGGCGGATATTAATGTAACGCCCTTTGTCGATGTAATGCTGGTGCTTTTAGTCGTGTTTATGATTACCGCACCTTTGTTGACGGCAGGTGTGCCGGTTGATCTGCCGAAGTCCGAGGCACGCCCCATAGCTGATGAAGATCAAAAGCCTTTGGAGATTTCACTGACGAAGGACGGTAAAATCTTTATCGGCGAAACGGAGGTCAAGCGCGACCGGCTGGTAAATCTTTTGACCGCGATGACAAGTAATGATTCAGGGCGCCGGATTTTCCTGCGCGGGGATCAGGGAATTCCCTACGGTCAGGTAATGGATATTCTGGGGTCGCTGAACGGCGCAGGCTTTAAAAAAGTAGCGTTGATCACCGAGCCATCC
>Ga0055584_100001093_pt1 | contig 26436 bp, 20 predicted proteins | sample OSDHelmetaG_FD_58716 | JGI IMG/M metagenome (GOLD analysis project Ga0055584, IMG submission 58716) | Pelagic marine sediment microbial communities from the LTER site Helgoland, North Sea, for post-phytoplankton bloom and carbon turnover... | ecosystem: Environmental > Aquatic > Marine >...
CCGGTGAGGATCGGGAAGATCGCGGCGTTGGGCATCACCGCGCCCGTCGCCGTGGCGATCAGGAAGCCCAGACCGGCGACCACGAACCCCGCGATGAAACCGAACGCGACGTAGCGTCCGATGACCTTGGCGGGCTCCGCCTTGAAGTACCGTTCCTTGACGAGCCGCTTGTGCAGTGACTTCTTGATCCCCGGGATCTTCTTGTAAAACTTCTGCGCCAGATCTTCGGCCTTCATCGTGTCGCTGCCGTCGTGGAAGATCCCGTTGAGGATCCGATGCTCGTAGTCGATCAACTCACCGCGGGTCTCCGGGTCGGTGCGGTGGAAGACGACTGCCTCGCTGGAGATCAGGCCGAACAGCTGCTTCTCCTCGACCACCTCGATACGTAGGTACCCGCGCACCGCGAGGTCCACGATCGTCGCGGTCATGTCACGCATGTCGACACGCTCGTCCACGATCGTGCCGACCTCACCGGGGCGCAGGTCCTCGGGCGGTTCGTAGCGCACGACGACCGAGCCCGGCCCTTCGGGATCGCGGCCAACCTGGCGCCAGCGACGCAGCAACCCGAAGAACGCGATCACCGGCGCGATCAGGATGACGTTCTGGAGCAGGAACTTCGCGGCCTGTGCCACCGGTCCCGGGAACTCGACCAGGCCGTGCGGCCAACCGAGGGCGATCGTCAGCCCTTCGTGCGGGTTCAGGACCCGCGTCGACTCGACACGAACACGGTCGCCATCGAGCGTGGCCCAGTTCAGGTCGGCGCCTTGCGAGCCGTGGCCGCCGGTGAAGCCGATGCGTTTCAGGTCGGCCTCGTTGACGGCTCCGGGCAGACGCAGCGTCGCCGTGGCGTGATCGATCCGCGTGTCCCACTGCGTGCCGGTCACATTCCAGTAGAACTCGTCGTGAGAATCGAAATGGCGCAACGCATTGTCGAGCCGATAGCGGATGTTGTAGACGACCTCGCCGGTGTGCCGCCTGTCGGCGCGGCCGATGCGGATGCTCTTGTTGGCGCCCTGATTCTCGACCTTGATCGGGCGTTCGTCGCCCTGATCGTCGGTCACTCCGAGCAGGTGGAAGCCCAGGCTGTAGCGGAACCCCTTGGGATCGGTGTAGCGCACCGGGATCGTGCGGTAGATCCCGCGCCGCGGCTCGGAGAAATCAACGACGATGCGTTCGTTGACGACCACCGTCGCGTCGGACTCGATGGAGATGTCCGTGTCGAATTGCCTGATCGTGAACCCGCCGAGATCGGCGATCGCCCCGGGAACCAGGAACAGGATCACGATGAACGTCACCACGAAGACCCAGCGTCGGATTCTCACGAGGAAGCTCCCAGATCGACTCGAGGCACAGCGGCCTCGGCCTCGGAATCGAGTTCGAAGAATTCCCGTTCCTCGAAACGGAACAGGCCGGCGACGATCAGGTCGGGGAACGACTGGATTCGCGTGTTGAGATCGCGAACCACCGCGTTGTAGTAACGGCGTGCGTTTTGCAGTTTGTCCTCGACGTCGACCAGTGACTGATGCAGTTGGCGAAACCCGTCACTGGCCCGCAGGTCGGGGTAGGCCTCGACGATCGCGAACAGCTTGCCGATGCCATGGCTCAGGTGTGACTCGGCGGCGCCCGCGCCCGCGGGAGCGCCGGTACGGCGGGCGCCCTCGGCCCCGGCGCGCGCCTGCGTGATCTCCTCCAGCGTCGTGCGCTCGTGCGTCGCGTAGCCCTTGACGGTTTCGACGAGGTTGCGGATCAGGTCGTGGCGTTGCTTGAGCTGGACGTCGATGTCCGACCAGGCGGCTGCGGCCCGGTTGCGCAGGCCGACCAACCGGTTGAACAGGAACCCGACGGCCGTGAAGAAAGCAAGGACGACGATCAGGACGATGTAGAGCATGCGCCAAGGATACCCCAGCGCTGTGGGATTATTCGGCGCTGCGCGGCCGGTCCCACTCGCAGATGTACCCCGTCGGCATCCAGAAACTCGTGCCCGAATGATCGACGTCGACCCACTCACCACCATCGTAGGTCGCGAGGTAGTCCTCGCTACCCGAGTAGTCGTTGGGCTGGCCCTTCATCCAGTGGGTGAACTCCCACGGCGAGCCGTCGACCCAGGCCCAGGTCCCCTCTTCCTCGTGGTCGCTGGCGCCGAGGTACATGTAACGGTCGTCGCACAGCCCGGCGATGAACTCGGCTTCTTCCGTGCTGGTGATGACCGCGAGGTGCGCCCCATCGGCCGCGCAGGTGTCACGGGCCTTGGTCCAGCTGAGGTCCTCGACGTCGTCGACGAGCAGGTAGTGATGCTCGTTGAACTCGACCGCGTTCTCCGGTGGCGGAGCCGGGCCGGGTGGGGTGTCCGAGAGGGCGAGCGCGGCGAGAAGAAGCAAAACATCCATGGCGCCAGCATGCCCGGCCCGGACGCTGACCGCAAGCGCGGGCTGGGCTAACCGCTGGGGTTTCTAGAGTTCGAACTCGCGGACGAAGAACTCCTGTCGCAGGTAGACGAAGCGCGGGCTGATCGGCGGCAGGTTGGCCGGGTCGCGAAGATCGACGTCGAAGTCCCAGTCGCGGTTGGGCGGGGAGTAGCTCTGCGAACCCCATGACCCATCGACGTGGCGCGGCGTGTTCAGGCTCACGAAGGACCCACGGTAGACGAGGTCGCGACCGCTCCAGTTCTCGTGGAAGCGCGGGAAGTTCTCGAGACCGCCGTTGTAGTTCCCGGAATCCTGTGCCGCCACGCCATCGGCGCCGCCGGTGCTGTCGGTGCCGGCCAGGAACGCCGCGTTGATCGTGGTGTCGCCGGCGATCCGGCCGGTCAAGTCGCCGGCACTGTTCGAGTCGTCCCAATCATTGGAGAGGATGTTGAGCGAATCGGCCAGGAACGCGGCCGGCTTCTTGTTCGTGACGTTGTAGTCACCCTGTACGTACGCCGCCTGGTTGGTGACGAACGTGAGGCCCTCGATCGCCGGAGCGCCGATCGTCGCCGCGGCAAGTTCGTCGCCGTTGAGGACTCGCACACCGTAGTTGTTGACGACGTTCGAATTCGGGCCGTCCACACCGAGGTACACGACGAGCCCATCCTCGGTGTCGTCGTCTAGCGCGCGTCCGCTGATCAACGCGTTGTTGGCGTAGATGCACTCGAGAAGTTCGGCGACGTCGATGTCGAGCATCTGGATCGCCGTCCCTTCACGATGATTGTAGAAGTCGGCGTGATGGCTCGCCGCGGGGCAGGAGGCGAGCAGCGCGGTGTGCGGCGAGTTCGTGCTGCCGTCGCGGTTGCGCACCTCGATGGTGGTACTGCTGATGTCGATGTCCAGCACCACACGCATGTCGGCCTTGTCCCAGTAGACTTCGCCGGGGTTGGGATCCAACGCCTCCGGCGGAGGCACCGTGAGCGCGTCGACGCCGAGCGTGACCATGCCGTTCCAGCCGGCGACCTGGCTCTGGACGACCTGGCTACGCGTCCCCGAGCATCCTCCCGGAAGATCGGTCAGCGTCGCGGGATCGATCACGGCGACGTTGCCCGTACTACAGGAGTCGGAATTTTTTCGTCCGAGATAGAGCCCCTCGGCGGAGGTGACCTGACCGAGGATGTCGAGTGAGTTACCCGCGTCGAGGTACAGGTCCTTGTTCGTGTGGACCGGGCCGTTCAACACCATCGGCGGTCCGGGCAGGATCTCGAGGTCCTTGTTGTAGAACGCGGCAAACTGGAACAACGGGACGAGACGGCTCTGAAAACGCATCTCCAGGATCGCTTCGACATCCTGCTCGGGGCCGCGAGCCACCGAGCGTACGTCATAGTCATAGACCTTGGCCGAGAGGTTCTGATACTGCTCGCCTCGCGGCACGGTGATCGAGATCGGGTTGTCCGGCGACTCGACGACGTAGGTCGCGACGGACCGCAGGTCGAGACCGAAAGCCGTACACTCGAAATCGCCGACGCCTTCATTGGAACCGTTGCACTCGGTGCCGTTGATCGTCGGACTGCTCCCGGCCGGACGGTTGAAGCCGAGGAACCGGCTACGGATGCCCTCGGCCCGCAGGTTCAGCCCGGCCTCGGCGGCATAGAACCCGCGCACGCTGCTCATCGTGGACGTCGTCGTGACCCGCTCCATGTAGCTCAGCGTGAAGTACGCCCCGAGCAACGCCATCAGTAACGCCGCCAGGAGCATCACCATGACGAGCGCGAATCCCTCTTCGCCTTTTCGTTCGTGTTTCATGGGCTTGTCTCCTAGCGTGACAGGACGTTCCGCGGGAAGAACCGCGTCGTCAGGGAACGGTTCATCGTGCGACCGCTGAACGCGCGGCCACCGTCGAGGGCGACCTCCACGGATACGATCTCGGTCCAATCGTCGGTCGGGCCCAAGGTGGTTACGGTGGACCCGTCCTCGAGATCGATGCTGACCTGAAAATCGACGATGTTGGTCACCAGGTTCACCGGGTCTGCCGTAGCGCCGTTGATCACGACCTGGAGTAATTCGCCGCTGACCTGGAAGGCGCGTTGTTCGAGCAGGTAGATCCTGGGTTGGTCGGCGACCGGGTAGTCGTTTTGCCAGGCACCGCTATTGGACCGGTGCAGGTGGAACCTCGAGTTGTCCTCGGAGTCGTATGTGAAGAACTCGCCGTCTCCGGTGGCCGGGTTGAAGACGAACGCGAAGGCCTCGCCGCCGGTGCCGACACGGTAGTCGCGCCAGTCCTCGAGGTTCTCCGGCCAGCCGTCCCCGTCGTCATCCGGCACCGGAGCACAGCCCGCCGGGATACTACCACTGTCCTTGGCGACGAAGATCGCATCGGTGCTCGACCCGCCGTTGATGGTCTTGCAAACAGGCAGGATGGTATCGATGATGCTGCGACGGATGATCAGGGTATCGGGCCCGCTACCGCCGTCGATCAGCTCGACCGCCGGGAAGTCCGTCGGAAGCCGCTCACCGGCCTGGCGAACGTCGAGCCCCACAAAGTCGATCCCGTTGCGCAGGTTCTGGTTGATCGCGGTGCGGTTGCGGTCGACCACATATGCGTTGCGGCCCGCGAGCGCGATGCTCAGGGCGCCGGCGGAGATCGCCAGCGTGACCGTCATGGCCACCAGCATCTCGATCAGCGTCAGGCCGGCGGTGTTACCGAAGTTCGGTGAACACGGTTTCCGCCGTGTAGAGCTTCTCTCCATCTTGATCGACCTCGACGACGAGATGTCGGCTGTTACCGTTACAAAGCGTGCTGACCACGCAGTAACGCGTCCATACGTCGTAGTTGCGGTCGCCGACACTCACCTGTTGCGGGCCGGTCGCTCCGAACGAGGGCATCGTCGACGGCTGCGTCAGGCGATGCTGTTCGAGGGCAACCCGGGCGGCCTGCACGGCGCCGGTGCGGCGTTCGTTTCGTGTATTCAAATCGGTGAAGGTCAGGAAGCTCGGTACGGCCCCGGCGAGTAGAATCGCAAGCAGGAACATCGCCACCACGACCTCGACAAACGTCGAACCCCGTTCCCCGCTCACTGGACGATCCTCGTCGTCCCGCCGCGTAGAACCTCGATTCGGGTCGTTCCGAGGCGTGGGTGCCGTAGGGCGATCGTCGCGTTGACGGTCGACACCCCACGGGCTCCGAAGCAGAAGCTCCAGGACGTATCCGTGAGCGTCACGTCACCGGGGAGGTCCACGTCCAGTTCGGGGACGGCGGCCCAGGTCGTCGCCGAACAGGCAGCGGCGCTTTCCGCCACGATCCGGGTCGAGCTATCGGCCCGGACGCGGAACGCGGAGGTCGTGGCCATGGCCCGCACCCGGGCCTGGCGCAGCTGCCCCTCGGCCAGCGCGATACCGGTCTGCAACCGGCCTTCCATCGGCTTGAAGTAGAGCGACGCTCCGGCGAGGGCCATCCCGAGAATCGCGACGACCACGATAACCTCGATCATCGTGAAGCCGGATTGACGTTTTGTGGTCTTGACCATTTTGACCCCACTTGCTCTTGCAAAAAGAGCGTGCGGTCAGAAGGTACGGATCAGACAAACCCCTACCCACGCCGGGTTTCGTAACCCGACGTCGGAGCCAGTGGAAAACGCCGACTTCGATCAATTCGGGACGGGGAACCCCCGGTCACGCATCAGGGCGCCGATCTCCGCGTCACGCCCGCGGAACGCCCGGTAGGCCTCCGCCGGATCGATGGCGTTGCGCACGGCGAAGAGGTTATCCACGAGTTTCTTGGCCAACGCCTCGTCGTAGTACCCACCGGGGGCCTCGGCGAACGCCTCCGCGGCATCGGACGTCAGCACCTCGGCCCACATGTAGCCGTAGTAGGCGGCGGCGTAACCCTCTCCGGAGAAGATGTGACCGAAGTGCGGGCTGCGATGCCGCATCACGATCTCGCCGGGCATGTCCAGCTTGGCCAACGCCTCACGTTCGAACGCATCGGCGTCGAGACCGGCGGGATCGATCGAGTGGTAGCGCATGTCGAGCAGCGCGGAGGCCAGGTACTCGGTCGTCGCGAAGCCCTGGTTGAAGGTCGCGGCGTTGTTGATCTTGGCCACCAGATCCGCGGGGATCGGCTCTCCGGTCTCGTGGTGGACGAGGTAGTTGTCGATCACTTCGTCGGTGGTCAGCCAGCGCTCGAGCAGTTGCGACTGGAACTCGGTGTAGTCGCGCACCCCCCCGTTGAGCGTGGGGTATTCGACGTTGGAGGACAGCGAGTGCAGCGCGTGGCCGAACTCGTGGAAGAAGGTCCTGGCGTCGTCCCACGACACCAGCACCGGGGCCCCGGGAGCACCCTTGATGAAGTTCGAGTTGTTCGAGCTGAGCACGGTCTTCTTGCCGTCGAAGGTCTCGTGCGAACGGTACGAGGTGGCCCAGGCGCCGGAGCGCTTGCCCGTGCGGGCATAGGGATCGAGATACCACAGCCCGATGTGATCGCCGCTGTTCTTGTCCACGACTTCCCAGACGTTCACGTCCTCGTGGAACACCGGGACGGTTCCGGCCTCGAGCGCCTTGAACTCGAACTGGAACAGGCGGCCGGCAACGTAGAACATCGCCTCGCGAAGCTTGTCGAGCTGCAGGTACTGCTTGACCTCGTTCGAGTCGAGGTCGTAACGCTCCTTACGGACCTTCTCCATGTAGTACCGGTAATCCCACGGCTCGATCTTGATCCCGGCGCCTGCGGCGTCGGCCACCGCCTGCATGTCCGCGACCTCCTGGTGGACGCGGGCGATCGCGGCGGGCCAGACGGCTTCCATCAACTCGAGCGCGTTCTCGGGCTTCTTGGCCATGCGATTTTCAAGTCGCCAGGCGGCATAGTTCGGGTATCCGAGAAGCTTCACCCTCTCGTGCCGGAGGTTCAGGATCTCGGCGATGAGCGCGTTGTTGTCCTTGTCGTCCCCGTTGTCGCCCCGCGAGTAATACGTGCGCCAGACCTTCTCGCGAAGCTCGCGCTCGTCGGAGTACGTCAGGAACGGGTCCATCGAGGAGCGTGTGTTGGTGACCGCGTACTGCCCGTCGTGGTCGCGCTCGGTCGCGGCGACGGCGGCGGCCTGGACGAACGAGTCCGGCAATCCGCTCAACTGGTCGTCGGAGATGTAGAGCACGTAGCCTTCTTCGTCGGCGAGGACGTTGTTGGCGTACGTGGTGTGCAATCCGGCGAGGCGCTTGTTGATCGCGGCGTAGCGGTCCTTGTCGGCACCCTCGAGCGTCGCGCCGTTGCGGGCGAACCCCTCGTAGGCCAGCAGGGTCAGGCGCTGCTGGTCGGGACGCAGCGCGGCCATTTCCTCGCCCTCGTAGACCGTGCGGACGCGGGTGAACAGTGCTTCGTTCTGCGTGATCTTGGTGTTGAACTCGGAGATCTTGGGCGCCAGCTCGCCCTGGATTTCGCGAAACTCGGGAGTCGAGACGTTGCCGCTCCAGATCCCGTAGTAGCTGAACAAGCGACCCAGAGGCCGTCCGACGCGTTCCATCGCGACGATCGTGTTCTCGAACGTCGGGGCGTCCTGGTTGTTGGCGATCTCGTCGATCTGAGCGAGATGATCCGCCATCGCCTGCTCGAACGCCGGCTGCAATGCCGCGAGGTCCATCTTGTCGAACGCGGGGGTACCCCCATATGGGCCGCTCCAATCGGCGAGCAGGACGTTGTCTGAGTTCACACCGGCCTCCTTGTCGACGGTTCCGGAACAGTTCAGCGCGAACACCGTCGCGACCACGCAGGCGGCCGTCAGCAGGTTGCTTTTCATGGCTTGTAACCTCGTCTGGAATTGAAAGAGAGCGAGGATTCTAGCGTATTCTGGCGCTCTGGGCAGCCACGGGATAGGCTCCCTTGATGCGCAAAACACTGGTTCTTTGCCTGACGATCCTGACCGCGGGGACGGTCCTGGGCCAGCACGCCGGGCACGAGCCCGCCGCCGACTGCCCGATGAAGAAAGAAGCCGCCGCCTCGCCGTATTCCGGCCAGGAAACGCGCGACATCAAGGCATTATCCGACGACGAACGGCGGCGCCTGCTCGAGGGGCACGGGATGGGGATGGCCCTGCCCGCGGAGTTGAACCGGTACCCGGGGCCGAAGCACGTGCTCGAACTGGCCGGCGAACTCGATCTGCGCCCGGAGCAGATCGACGCAGCCGAGACCATCTTCGACGCGATGGACGAACGGGCCCGCCAGCTGGGCCAGCGGCTGATCGAGCTTGAAGCGGATCTCGATGAGCGCTTCTCGCTTGGCGAGATCGACGAGGACGCCCTGTCGAAGATCGTGCTCGAGATCGGCCGGGTGCGCGGCGATCTACGCCTGACGCATCTTCGAGCGCATTTGCAGATGCGGGCAGCGATGAGCGAAGACCAGATTGCGGACTACGACCGTCTGCGCGGCTACCGGCACTGAGCTACTCCGGAGCTCCGACGAGCCCGCCGCCGGCCTTCTGGTCCCACACCGCCGCGACCTCGCCGTACTCGTTGACCACGAACATCATCTGAAAGCCGTCGTCGGCCACCATCTCGCCGAGCTTGTCGACCTGGGTTTGCCGAGCGGTGTCGTCGAGGTCGTTCCAGCCGTCCACGTGGGTGATCATCATCGGCCCCGCCGTCTCGACGCGCTTGGTCTTGGCCACCGAACGCAGTTCCTGTACGGCCGGTTCTTCGGGCGCTCCGCTGGACCCGGGCAAGATCACGAAGTTGACGACCGCCGAGGTGATCGACAGCACGCCGACCGCAACCAGCATCACCGCCATCCGGCGGCGTGCGCGTTTGGCCTCGCTGACCTTCCCCTTCTTGCGAAACTCCTGCTCCTGCACTTCCTTGCGCGAGCGCATGTCCTTGAGTGCGCCGAGGTACAACTCGTCCTCGGTCTCCCGCTTCGACCCGCCCGCGGCGGCCTGTTCCTCGGCGGCCAGTTCGGCGACTTCTCGAAGATCCACCGATTCCTTCGCGGTGGCATCCTCGTACGGCGAACGCAGGATCGGGACGAGGCGGAGTTTGATCGAGAACAGCCCCCGTCCAGCCTCGCGGAGCTCGTCGGCCAGGGATTCGATCTTGGCGACCAACGCCTCGTCCTGGTGGATCTGGATCCGTGAAGAAACCGACTCGAGCGCTAACTGCGCGTCGTGCATTCTCTCGAGCAACGCGTCGCGATCGACTCGGATGGCGGGGTCGTCGGCAGACGGCGGGCCGAGCGCTTCCCAGGAACCCAGCAGGCCTTCGATCAGCGTCCGCACAGCCGCCGCGTCCACGGCCACGCGTGAGGATCCCTCGGTGATGTTCTTCGCGGTAAACCCTTCGATCTGTTCGCGTTCGTTGGCGGTGAGACCGGGCTCGGCAGCCTCCAGGCTCTCTGTCGCCGCCGCGTCCGCCAGTTCGGCCAGACGGTAGGCCAGCACGGAGTTGGCCAGCAGGATGTCCTCCGAGTACGACAGCGCATCGCCGGCCCGTAGCAGGTAGTCGCGGTCCTTCTGGTTGAGCGCTTCGCTCGTCTCGACGATCGCTTCGAGTTCGCGTTCCAACCGGCGGGATTCCTCGCGTAGCTCCCAGAGCAAGTCCGCGGACGCTTTCATCTGCTGCGCATCGAGCGTGCGGCTGTCCTGGACGGCCTTGACCGTCCGGTCGCCGAGAATCCTGGCGCCCAGAAACCGGCGCGGGAATTCGTGACGGGGTCCCTCGGTGGACTCCTCGTCGGCCATGCGGGCAATCGTCTGCAGCTCCTCGGCTCGCGGTTCGAAGTGCAGCTCACGTGTGATCGCACGGCGCGCATCGAGCAGGTTGCCGCCGGACAACGAGTCCAGCAGGGTATCGATCTGGAACGACAGCAGGTCCAGCCGATCCTGGAGTTCGTGCGCCCTGGTCGCGGGCGTAGCTCCTAGCCCCATATCGACCTCCCGTCGAGGTGCGCGAGGCCGTGAGGCGTCTCCCTGGGGTTGTACCAGAACACCCCGTCGTAACTGACGGGTGTGCCGAGCCCACCAGGGACCAGGACGTGGCCGGTATAGATCCTGGAGCCGCTGTCGCCCTTGGGGTAGACGATGTACCACCAACCCTGGTCGCCGAGATCCAGGTAGACCCAGGGCTTGCCGCCCTTCATCTTCGACATGAACGCGCGGGCATCGTCGAGGTAGCCGTCTGAAATGAGAGGTTCGAGCGTGTCCGGGTCGAGCGTCGGGAAGGTCCCGTTGTCGGCGTAGTAACGCGCCATCGCGTCGTGGAGTTGACCCATCTGCGCCCCGCACGCGGTGCGACTGGCCTTTTGCAACGCGCGGCTCAACATCGGGACCGCGATCGAGCTGACCAGTCCGATGATCAGCACGACGACCATCAATTCGATCAGCGTAAATCCGGACTGTCGATTGGACTGCTGCATGGACCCTCTCCGTCTGAAACTCTGAGGGATATCTGGTTCCCTCGAATCAGAGGGTCAAGATGAGCAAAGAAAGCTCTTAACGGCGGGACTTTTAAACCGGGGTACTGGCAGATCGGACTCCCCTCCTTCACAATGAGGGCGCATCCGAACAAGAGGTGGACCCTCGATGAGTACCCAGGCCAAGACGTCCCTCGATGCAACCGACTTCTACGATGTCCGCGGGCTGCTGAGTGAGGAAGAACAGCAGATCCAGGACGCGACCGCGCGATACGTGGACGAGCGTGTGCTCCCCCATATCGCCGACGCGTTCGACGAACATCGATTCCCCACGGAGTGGATCAAGGAGATCGCCGATCTCGGCCTGCTCGGGTGCAACCTCGAGGGCTATGACTGTGCCGGGCTGAACAATGTCGCCTACGGGCTCGTGTGCCAGGAACTCGAACGCGGGGACAGCGGCCTGCGCAGTTTCGTCTCCGTGCAGGGCAGCCTTTGCATGTGGCCGATCTACACCTACGGAAGCGAAGAGCAGAAACAGCGCTGGCTTCCGCCGATGGCCCGCGGCGAGAAGCTCGGTTGCTTCGGCCTGACCGAGCCCGATGGCGGCTCGGACCCCGGAACGATGCACACGAAGGCCAGGCGCGATGGCGACGACTGGATCCTCGATGGCGCGAAGATGTGGATCACCAACGGCACGATCGCCGATGTCGCCGTCGTCTGGGCCGAGACCGAGGAAGGCGTCCTGGGCTTTCTCGTCGAAAAGGGCATGGACGGGTACTCGGCGCGAGACATCCTGAAGAAGTACTCGCTACGGGCGTCGATCACATCCGAGTTGTTCCTCGACGGTGTACGGGTCCCCGAAGCCAACCGGCTGCCGGGGGCCAAGGGCCTCGGTGCGCCGCTGAGTTGCCTGACGCAGGCACGCTACGGCATCACGTGGGGCGCGATCGGCGCAGCGATCGCCTGTTTCCAGGAAGCCCTCGACTTTGCGGACAAACGCATCCTGTTCAACCGACCGCTGGCCAAGACGCAGACGATCCAGCGCCGCCTCGCGGACATGGCGCGTCGCATCACCACGGCCAGGCTGCTATCGCTGCAGCTCGGGCGGCTCAAGGACGCGGGTACGATGCAGCACTCGCAGGTCTCGATGGCCAAATGGAACAACGTGCGCGCGGCCCTCGACATCGCTCGAGATGCGCGAGACATCCTGGGCGCCGGAGGGATCAGCATCGAGTTCGTCTCGATCCGGCACATGCTCAACCTCGAGAGCGTGATCACCTACGAGGGCACCGAGACGATCCACGAACTCGCCGTGGGCCGGGAGTTGACCGGCTACGCCGCGTTCTGATGCCGGATTCGCGAACGCGCGACTTCTAGCCGAGCCGCGCGTGGCGGCGCAGCGCTGCCGCGACGAGCTGGCGTGTGAACCCCGCATGCCCTGCCGGATCCTGCGCGAGGCAGAGATCGGCGCTTCCCGGATCGGTCGGCGGGTAGTAGACGCCGCAGTTGGGGTTGATCTCGAGCATGAACGGCGTGCCGCCGCGATCGACGCGCAGATCGCAGCGCCCGAAGCTGGCGCCCTCGAGAGCCACGAAGAAGCGCGCCGAGACGTCCCTTAGCTTCCGTTCGAGGCCCTCGTCCTCGACAGCAAACGACGAGAGCGCGTCGTAGTCGACCCATTTCATGTCGGCGTGCTTGAAGGCTTCGCCTCGCGGGAAGCGGTACTGCATCGGCATGTACGTCGTCGGTCGGAGCGGATCCTCGGGATTCTCGGCGACGAGCACGGTGCACTCGATGCCCTCGATGTACTCCTCGATCAGCGCCGCCCCGTATCGCGCCATGATCTTGCGGGCCTGCTGGCGCAACCCTGCGGCTGTCCGCACGCGCGACCTGCGGCTCAACCCCACGCTGGCGTAGCTGCTGTGATGCTTGACGAACAGGGGGAACCGCAGAGTCGACGCCGCTCGCTCGACGTCCTCGTCCGTCGACGCCACCACATAGGCCGGTGTGGAGATCCCCTGCTCACGGCAAGCCTGCTTCATCCGCTCGCGCGTGGGCTCGTAGAACACGGACGTCGCGCCGGTAAACGGAACACGGAGTCGCTCGAGCGTCTGGACGACCTCGAGCCCCGGCGTCGCCTCGTCGGCCGCGCCATCGCACAGGTTGAAGAACAGGTCGTATCCACGCCGGCACAGTTGCGTGACAACCTCGACCGACGTCTTCTTCACCAGCGTGGCGACATCCCAGTGGGCTTCCGGGTAGAACGGGCGCGGGTCGCAGGGCCAGTCGTCCTCGGGGAACGGGTCTACATCGAGGTCCTGGGATGTCAACAAACAGATACGCATCACGGCCGGGCAGCATAGCAAACCATGTCCGTCGATCGATGCAGCTGTCACGCGCCTCGGCTCTGGGTTACGGCGAGGATCAGGTTCGCCGCCAGGCGTCCGCCGACGAACGCGACGGCGGCGGCGACGGCGCCGACTGAACCGAAATGAAAGATCATCAGCGCGAGGATCGCCGCGATCCCGGCGATCTCCGCGATCGTGGCCCACGTGATCGGCCGGGTGGCGCGCTGATGCATCAGCCACGCGCGCTGGAGCGACAACAACACCGACAAGCCCGGGATCGGAATCAGGATCCATGCCGGAAGCTGCGCGAAGCGGAACAGCTCCTCGCTGAGCCCGGACAACCCACGGAACCAGGGACCGGCAAGCGGCGTGGCGACAATGAGCGCGAAGCCCAAGCTCGCCGTCACACCCAGCGTGGCGGCAAAGCGGAACACCGCCCGGCGATTGTTCGGGTCGCGGTCGAGCATCGTGATCGCGACCTCCTGGTAGGCAAGACCGAGGCTGCGAAAGAGAAACGCCAGCGAGGTGATCACGGGCAAGACGGCCAGCGACTCGAGCGAGTTCGGCGCCTGGCCCATGAAGAACGTGACCATCGGGTGCGCGGCGAGCGCGACGACCGAGGTCCAGGCGAGCGGCACATAGAATCGCCAGATGTCCCCGTACGTCGTGGGCGTGCCCGCCACGGCGTCCGCCGCCGTCAAACGCCGCACCTCGCCACGGGCCATGAATCGAGCCGCGACCGCCTCGACGCACACGCCGGCACTCAGGGCGGCGGCGGCGACCCACGTCCCCGGAATCTCCGTGGTCAGGAACAAACCGAAGGCCGTGGCGCTCATCGCCGCGAGCCGCACCGTCGTCCCGTAGGCGACCTTGCGCGGCTCGCCCCTTCGGATCAGGAGTCCCTGGTGGAAGCGCCGGTAGCCGATCGCCGCCGGCCATGGCAACAGGATCCAGAGCGCGCCTCGCGTCAGATCCGCCACCTTCGGATCCAACCCGACCCAACCCTCGAAGATCTGCGGGAAGACCGGGGTCGCGACCAGACCCACCATCGCCACGGTCGTCCCGATGTTGAGCGCGGCGGTGAAGCGCCGAAGTCGCAGGAACGAAACCCGGCCATCGACCAACGCGGTCGCGGCGCCGAGCATCATGATCACCGGAGCCTCGAGGATGATCGCGACGGCGAATGCGACGCCGTGTGCCGCGAGGTTGTAGACCGGTTCGGCGAGGCGCGCGATCATCGCGGCGAGGAACGGACCCTCGATCGCCATCATCATCCACGTCGACGCAAGCGGCAACCAGAACCGAAACAGGTCTCGCTGGCGCAGCGGCGTGGCTTGATCCATCGGCCGCACGATAGAGCGTATTCTCGTGAATATCGAGCAGCGGCGAATGAAGAGCGCTCAGGTCGTACAGAGACTACGGCGGGCGCTGATCTCCAGGCCCGCGACCCAGAAGACGCCGCCGACGGCCAGCAACACCGCGATGTCGGCTGTCACGAGAGAACCGGTCTTGAGCATCGTCGCCGGTTGGTAGTACTCCAGCACACTCAGGAAGCCGAACGGCTCCGCCGGCGTCCAGAATCGGGCCAGGAAATTCATCAGGAACGAGGCCACGACCGTGGAGAACACCACGCTCACCGCCCGGCCGCGGCGTTCACTCAACGACGACACGAAGAACGTGAAGCCGCCCACCGCCACGTACAGACAGAAAAGATTGAAGATCACGAGCAGCACGCGGGCAAGATCGGGACGCACCTCGGGAGCGAGACCCTGTGAGCCGATGAGATAGCCGACACCACCCGCGGCGAGCATCGTCAGCCCCGAGGTCAACCACCCGATCGTTTCGCAGGCATAGATCGCGCGCCTGGACACCGGAAGCCCGAGCAACACGTCGATCGTCCCGCGATCGACCTCCGCCGCAGGAAACCGCGTGCAGAACAGCGTCTCGTTGGCCCACAGCAACGTCAGGACGGTCGGATGAACCCAGACGAAGGCATGCATCAACTGTGCGGTGATCTCCCCGTCGATGTCGACACCCAGCAGCGCGCCCAGCAGATCGCGGACGAACGGCAACCGGCCCATCATCGCGTCCATCTGATCCAGGATCTGGGGCAAGATCAGGTTGAGCAGGATCTCCACGAGAAACAGACCGAGTGCGAACAACAACGTACCGAGCCAGGTCTCGCGCAGGATCTTGAGCAGGACGCCGCGCATCACGCCGCCCCGTCGCGCCGGTAGTAGGCGTGGAAGATCGTCTCCAGGTCGGGTGGACCGACGGTGAAATCGCGGACGGGCCGGTCGGCGAGCCAACGGCGCAGCTCGCCGGCCTCCCCGTCGAGCTCCGCCAGCCACCGGTCGCCGTCGCGCTCGAGAAGGTCGAGGAACGGCGGCGGTTCGACGGTCGCGGCGGCGGCTTCGTCCTCGAAGCGAAGCTCCACCCGGCGGCGTGCGCGGGCCCGCAGCGAGTGCAGCGACTCGTCGGCCACGATACGGCCCCGGCGCACGATCGCGACGCGGTCGCACAGGCTCTCCACCTCGCTCAACGTGTGGCTCGAAAAGAAAACGGTGGCGCCCGTTTTCACTCGTTCACGCAGCAGCTCTGCAAGGCTCAGCCGCACCAACGGATCCAGACCGCTGGTCGGCTCGTCCAGCACGATCAGCCGGGGGTCATGCGCCAACGCGAGCACGATGCCGACCTTCTGGCGCATGCCGCGGGACATCTTGCGCACCGGCGTAACCGGATCCAGCCCGAACCGCTCGGCGAGGGCCATCCCTGCCGTTCGCAGGTCCCGGCCGTGGGCCGCCGACAGGATCGGCAGCGCCTTCTTCACGTTGAACCAGGGATACAGCCGGAGGTCACCCGGAAGATAGCCGGTGTCTCGCTTGATCTCGTGGCTACGGCTCCAGCAATCGAGTTCGAAGATCCTCGCCTCGCCGACGGTCGGCCTGAGGAAACCGAGCAGCAGGCGGATCGCGGTGGTCTTCCCCGCGCCGTTGGGGCCGAGGAACCCGAACACGGTTCCCGACTCGACCGTCAGGTCGACCTGTTCGATGCCGACCCGTTCGCCGTAGCGCTTGCCGAGGTTGCGTGTCGTCAGGATCGCCATGCCGTTCGCACGCGAGTCTACACCCTGGGCGGGATATGATCGCGCCATGGATCGCAGCATCGACCGTCGCGTCGTCATCGCCGTTCTAGTGCTCTGCAGCCTGGTCCCGCTCGCGGCGGCGTTGCGGGTGGACCACCGTCTACTCGGTGATGATCCGTTGATCACGCTGACCTACGCGAAGAACATCGCTACAGGCAACGGTTTCGTCTTCAACCAGGGCGACCCGGTGCTCGGCACGACGACTCCCCTGTTCGCGCTCGTCGTCGGCGCGTTGATGGCTCTGTTGCCCGGGGTTGCGGGCACCGCGATCGCCGTGTGGGTCTCTTGCTTCTGCTGGATCGGCGTGATCTGGAGCTTCTGGCTGCTCCGTGAAAACTTCGGGATCAGCGAAGGCAGTGCGGCCTGGATCGGCGCGGCCGTCGGCCTCGCCGGCTGGGTGCCGCACCTCGGCATGGAAGCCTATCCCTTCGCACTCCTGCTGGTGTTGACGGCCGGGGCCTCGTTCGGCCGGAGGCCGCTGCTCGCCGGACTCCTGGGAGGACTGCTGTTCCTGACCCGCGGTGAGGGCATCCTGTTCTTCGGGATCGCCGCATCTGCAGGATGGTGGGTCTCGCGCAAGGACGACGAGCAAGGGTCGCTGTTGAAATCACGTCCCTTCCTGACCGCTCTAGGGTTCCTGATCCCGCTGGCTCTCTGGTCGGCCTACGCCGTCCCGACGTTCGGGAACATCTTCCCCAACACGCTGGCGGCGAAGATCGCGCAGGTCGAGTCGGGGTTGTGGCCCTCGTTCCAGGCGAGGCTCATCGGCGACTGGATCCCACGCTGGGGGATCGGCCCCTCACTCGGCTGGCCGGCGTTCAACCTGGTCTACCTTCTTGCCGCCCTCGGGATCGTCCGGTTGGTCACGCGCTATCCCCGCTTGCTGGTGCTCCCGGCCTGGGCGCTGGCCTATGGCGTCGGCTACTCCCTGCTCGGCGTCCCCGGCTATCCCTGGTACCGACTCCCGCTCGAGTTCGTCCTGATCGTGCTCGTGGCGCTGGCCGCGGACCTCGTCTCCACGATGACTCCCTCGAGACGACGGCTCGCCTGCCTGCCGGGTCTGGCGTTGATGGTCGCGCTTTTCCTACCCACACTCGAGGCGATCCGCAGGCCGCCGGTGCGCGACAAGGATCGCGCCTACTTCGCCCTGGCCGAGTGGTTCGCCGAGAACGGGCATTCGGGAGAACGCATCGCCTACATGGAGATTGGTTACCTCGGTTATTACACCGACCTCGGCATCGTCGATCTCGTCGGGTTGGTCACACCGGAGATCACGCCGCTGGTCGCGATGCGAGACTTCACCACGGGCTTCTGGGAGCTGGAGCCGGACTACCTGGTCTCGCTGGAAGACAGCCGGTTCATCCTACCGATCATCGAAAACCCGGAATTCGCGCGGCGTTACGGCGTGGTGGCGGAGCTCGAGGGATTCGCGGGTCTCGACCTGACGATCTATCGACGCGCGCCCTGACCGTCAGGGCAGGTTGGCGTCACGGCCTCCGTTCGGGCAGCCCGTCGTGTCAGGGCACTCGTTGGCACCGCCCGAGGCCCAACTTCCCACGGGACAGTCGACTCGAACCAGGTAATACCGGGATCCGGAGGACGGATCGCCGACGGCGAAGTTCGTCCTGGCGGCGCGCTGCTCGACAGTCCCCGGGACGTAGTTCGACAACAAGGCAAAATCGCCGATCAGAAACACGATGTCCGTTGGAGTCGACCACTCGAAGACGTCCTGCGATACGGCCATGATCTGCTCAGGAAAGAACAACTGCGATTCTTGCCCCGGGTTGGGATGGTTGACGCAGTTGTCGCCGGCGTCACAGATCCCCTCGCCGTCGGTGTCGAGACCGTCATTCGACGGATCGTCGCTACCGGACACACAATCGTCACAGCTGTCGCCGTCCGCGTCGCGGCAAGACGTGGCCAGGAACGGCTCCCAGTCGTCGACGTCGTCCACCCCGTCGTTGTCGTCATCCGGGTCGCAGGCGTCGCCCTGGAGGTCACCGTCGAAGTTCTCCTGTGTGAGGTTGGCGACCCCTGGACAGTTGTCCCCGAGGTCGCAGAGACCCTCCCCGTCCGTGTCGAGCCCGTCGTTGGATACGTCGTCCGTTCCCGATGTGCAGTCATCGCAGGTGTCGGCATCCGCATCGCGGCAGATGAACTCATCGAACTGCGAGGAGTCCGTCCCGTCGTCTACTCCGTCGTTGTCGTCGTCGGGGTCACACACGTCGCCAAGGGCGTCGCCGTCGTAATTGGCCTGATCGACGTTCGGGTCCTGATCGCAGTTGTCGCCGGCGTCACAGATCCCCTCTGCGTCGGCGTCCGGACCGTCATTCGACGGGTCGTCCACCCCGGAAGAGCAGTCGTCGCACGTATCAGGTTCGACGTCACGACAGACAAAGCGATTGAACTGGTCCGAGTCCGCACCGTCAGGCACGGTGTCGTTGTCGTCGTCGATATCGCAAGGATTGCCCAGTCCGTCCATGTCGAAATCGGCCTGGTCCGTGTTGACGATCAGCGGGCAGTTGTCAACCGGATCGCAAACCGTATCCGAATCGGGGTCGCCGGGCGCGAAACGTGTGCAGTAATTCTCCGCGACGTCGCGCCAGGCCAGCGCGTCGAGTCCGTTGACGCTGGTTCCGGCGTAGGTCACGGTCCCGGTGGTCACGTCGAGCGTCGCCAGATAGTTCGGCCCTTGGCCGCTGGCTCCGTCGTCGATGGATATCACCGCCGACGCCGGATCACAGAGTTCGAAATCGATCGCGTTCGGCCGCGGCGCGATGAGCGTGGGGAAACCGACGTAGGTCAGCGTGGACGAGAACGTCGCGCTTCCCGTCGCCGCATTGACGGTGGACAGTGTTCCGCCGCTCGTATCGTCCCCTTGATACAGGACGTCGGCTCCCGAAATGGCGAACCCATGATCGGACCCCGTCGTGCCGGTTACCCCAACCGGCGTCGCCGCGCCGGTCGCGAGATCGATCGTGAACAGGCTGACGTCGCCGTTGGTATCGCGCGCTTCGAGGTACAGGACGTTGGTTGCGCCGCGGAACGACAGATCGAAGTGGTTCTCGGCAAATGCGCCGTTCGTGTCGAGGAGTCGACCAATCTCGCTCGATGTCGCCGACAACGGGTTGATCGCGATCAACACGCTGACGCCATCGGTCGTGCGTCGCCCGACACCGTAGAGGACGCCGGTCGCCGGGTGGAAGTCCATCGCGTTCACGTCGTTGAACCCGATCGGCCCGACCGGGACCGCCACGCCGCTGGCGGGATCGATGACACGCAGGGTGCTCGCCCCGAACGCGCCGCCCCGGTGGGATGCCCCGTAGAGCAGTTGCTGGCAGGTTTCGCACGTATCGATGGTGCAGAGGTCGAGGTCCTCGCAGCCCGCGTACACCTCGAGGGCGTCGAGACCGTTGACCGTCGCGCCGACATGGGTCGCCGTCGAGGTCATCGGATCCAGGGTCGCAAGATAGTTGGGCCCGGAGGCTCCGGTCCCGTCATCAAGACTGACGTACACCGCGCCCGTACCGTGATCCACCGCCAGGGCGTTAGGCTCCGGCCCATTCAACGTCGGGAAACCGGAGTAGGCCATCGCGCTCCCGGCGCTCGACACGCCGGTCCCGGTGTCGACCGTGCGCAGCGTCCCGCCGGACGCGTCGTCCGTGTGGAACAGCGTGTCGCCGAGGTCGAACGCCAACCCGTTCCCCGCCGCCGAGGTCGTCGTCGCACCGACCGACGTGGCCGCGCCGGTCGTCAGATCGATCGTGTAGAGCGTGTTGGCCCCGAGCGAATCCTCCGCGAGCATGAACAGCGTGCCATCGCCGCGACGGAAGCCGAGATCGAAGTGGTTACTGGAGAGGCTGGTGGCGTTCAGCGGACCAACCTCCTCGCCGATCCCGGAAGCAGTGTCGATCGTGATCAACACGGGTTCGTCGTCGAAGAAACGCCTGCCGACGGCGAACAGCTCGCGTGTCCCTGGCTCCATCGCCAGGCCTCTCACTTCGTTGAAGCCGATCTTCGAGATCGGCAGCGCTAGGCCCGTCGACGGGTCGATCTCGTAGAAGACACTCGGCGAGATCCCACTGCCGGTTCGCCCCACACCGAGCAGCAGTGTCCCGCACGTTTCGCGCGCCGGACGCCAGGCCAACGCGATCAGGCCGTCGATCGAGCGTCCGATATTGAAGACCGCCGACGTGGTCGTGTCGAAATACGCGAGGTAATTGGGGCCGGAGCTGGCCGTGCCGTCGTCGATCGCGACGAACGGCAGTTCGTAGGTCGAGCTGAAGTCAATCGCCGTAATACGCGCGTTGGCCAGGGTGGGGAAACCGATGTAGTCGGCCGCCGCCGGCGACGACGTCGCCGCCGTCGCGTCATCGACCTCGTAGAGGGTCAACCCGCTGTAGAAGTGGAGCGTATCGTCGGGCGCGTACCCGAGTCCGTTGCCGATACCGTTGGCCAACGTATCGCCGACCAGCGTCGCCTCGCCGGTGCTCTGGTTGACGCTGTACAGGCCGACGTTGTCGCCGGGCATCCTGGCGGCGAGGAACAACGCTCCGTCGGGCCGGAACGTGAGGTCGAGCCCCCCGGCAACGGGCGCGATGTTCAACAGAGGGCCGATCTCGGTGCCCGCGCCGGTCGCGGGGTTGATCTCGATCAGCACATCCACGTTGCCACTGGTTCGCTTGGCCACGCCGAGGAGTTGTTTCGTCACCGGGTGGAAGTCCATCCCGCCGATCCCGTTAAAGCCGATGGGGCCGATCTCCGCCGTCGAACCCGTGGCGGGATCGATCGAATACAGCGTGCTCGCCGAGGTCTCTCCGGCGGCACGCGCCGCCCCGAAGAGCAGCCCGTTCGGGACGACCGGGCGCTCGGGCCGCCAGGCGAGTCCGGTCAGGCCGTTGACCGAGAGGGCCTCGTTGCGGACGGAGCCGGTAACGGTATCCACCGTGGCGATGTAGTTCGGTCCACTCCCCATCGAGCCGTCGTTGACGGAGACCCAGATCGCGCCGTCGGCGGGTCGAGCGTCCATCGCCGTCAGGCTGGGGCCGGTCAACACGGGGAAACCGGCAAAGCTGAACGTCGTGACCCCGGTCCCGACCCCGGTTCCCTGGTTGATCGAGGCGAGGTTCGGGCCGCTCATCAGGAACAGGTCGTCGGCGAGCGTGAAACCGAACCCGTTACCCGAGCCCAGGAATCCCGTGATCCCGACGGAGGTCGTCACTCCGGTCTCGACGTCGACCGTGTAAACCGCGACGTCCGGGTCGTCCAGCGCGGCCAGGAACAGCACACGGTCGGAATTGCGGAAGGAGACGTCGAACAGGCCGCCGGAACCACCGGTCGAAATCCCTGTCAGCGTTCCCACCTCGGTTCCCTGGCCCGTCTTGATATCGATGATGATGAGGACGTTGGTCCCGGCGCCGTTTTTCCCCACCCCGTAGAGCTTGCCCGTGACGGGCTGGAAGTCGATCCCGCCTACGCCGTTGAATCCGATCGGCCCGATCGGGGTCGCCGTCCCGGTGATCTCGTTGATCCGGTAGAGCGTGCTGGGGGATGTCGGGCCACCACCCGGTTGGGCCACGCCGTACAACGTATCGGCGCGCGAGGGTGCGGCCGCAAACAACGATGCGAGCAACAACACGAGAATAGGAAACGAACGGGTGAAACGAATCGAAGCAAGAACACGGGTCATGATGACACTCCCAGGTATTCTCACCGTTTATACCAGAAAACGATTCGGAGTATCCTTGTTGTCGATGAGATCGACGCGCAGACAATCCGCGGTGATCGTGACCGCACCGTTAGTCGCTCTGTTGTTCGTGTTGCCGATCGGCAACGTTGTGGGTCGCACCGCTCCTGAAGACGACGACTGGGACCCGGAGTTGTTCGCCGGACCCGCGACGCGCGCGCTCGAACGACTCGGCGACGGGCTCGTCGTGTGGGGCGACCTGGACAAGGACGGCGACGGTGTCGAGCGTGTTACCGGCTCCGGAGCCTGCGAAACCCAGGCGACCGGGACCTGCCCGTAGTGTTTTACAATTCTTTGCTCTTTATTTACGGCCGCCGCACCGGCTTTCGGGTAGGTTTGACCGCGGGGCGAGGGTGGAAGGTTAGTCGTGCGCGTTTGTCTGTTGTCGTGCTGGATCGTCCTGCTCTCCCCTCTCGCGTTTGCTACACGCGACGCCCCGACACATCGTGTCGAGCGCGCGACCTCCCCGATCCAAGTCGATGGAGCGCTCGACGAGCCGGCCTGGGATCACGCCGTTCGAATCGAGCTCGGCTACGAGGTGCAGCCGGCCGAGAACATCACGCCTCCGGTACGAACCGTATGCCTGGTCACCTACGACGAGAACTACACGTACTTCGGCTTCCTCGCCTACGACCCCGACCCCGGGGATATCCGCGCGCGATTCTCCGACCGCGACCGCGCCTGGGACGACGACCGTGTCGGGATCGTGCTCGACACGTTCAATGACGAGCGGCGAGCCTACGAACTCTACGCCACACCGCTCGGAATTCAGATCGATGCCGTGCGTGACGACGTCCGGGGCAACTACGATTCGTCGTGGAACGCGATCTGGGATTCGGCCGGTCGCATCACCGACGAGGGCTACGAGGTCGAGATCGCCATCCCGTTCAGCCAGATTCGCTTCCAGGACACCGAGGGGATCCAGACCTGGGGCTTTGACGCGGTGCGGCAGTATCCCCGCGATCAGCAACACCAGATCGGCTCTTTCCCGCGTGACCGGGGGAACAACAGCTACCTCGGGCAGGCGATCAAGCTGGTCGGGATGGCGGGCGCCCGCCCCGGCAACAACCTCGAGATCGTCCCCACGTTGACCGGCAGTCGAACCGACGTCGAGGCAACGGCCGGAACGGGTGACCTCGAACGCGGCGACCCCGACGGCGACCTGGGCCTGACCGTGCGCTGGGGCGTGACCCCGAACATGAGCCTGAGCGGCGCGCTCAACCCGGACTTCTCGAACATCGAGGCAGACGCGCTCAAGCTCGACGTGAACCAGCAGTTCGCGCTGTTCTTCCGGGAAACCCGGCCGTTCTTCCTCGAGGGCGCGGACTACTTCGATTCGGGGCTGCGGTTGGTCCACACGCGCAGCGTGGCGGACCCTTCCTCCGCGCTCAAGCTGACCGGGAAGACCGGCCGCCACACCTTCGGGATCTTCGGAGCCCAGGACGACGTGACCAACATCATCGTCCCCGGTTCGCAGAGTTCGTCGAGCGACAGCTTCGCTTTCGAGAACACCAGCGTGGCGGCTCGGTACAGCTACGACCTGGGCAAGAACTCGACCGTCGGCACGACGATGACCGACCGGCGGGGATCGGGATACACGAACAGCGTAGCCAGCGTCGACACGGTCTATCGCTTCAACGACCAGGACTCGCTCAGCGCCAGCGTGGCGTTGTCCGCGACCGAGTACAACGATGAGATCGTGACCACGCTCGGGGTGGCGCCGGGATCGATGTCAGACACCGGCTACAACGTCAACTACGGCCACGGTGAGCGCGGCTGGTGGATCAACGCGGATTACGACGACTTCGGAGACGATTTCCGTAGCGATCTGGGCTTCCGCACGTCGGTCGGACGACGCTCATTGAATCTCAGCGGCGCGAAGGTCTGGTGGGGCGACCCGGGCGACTACCGCAATCGAACCGCCTGGGGTGGATCCGTCACACGAAGTGAGTTGCAGGATGGGTCGGTGCTGAAGGAAGAATTGGCTAGCTGGTTCAACTTCCGCGGCCCGCGCAATTCGCGGTTCTCCGTGAGGGCCGAGACCGCGGAACGACAGTTCGACAACGTCCTGTTCGATGTGTGGGAGCTGTCGGTCGACTACCAGGCCCAGGCCACGGCGGACATCAGCGTGAACCTCCACGGCGAGACCGGCGACTGGATCGACTTCGCCAACACTCAACCCGCGGAGCGTCTGACGTTGCGCCCGTCGTTTCGCTACAACATCGGCCGCCACGTGAACGTCTGGCTCCGGCACACCTACACCCAACTGGACGTGAACGGTGGGCGGCTGTTCAGTGTTCACGCTCCGGAGTTGCGGACAGTCCACCAGTTCAACCCGCGCGCGTTCATCCGGCTGGTGTTGCAGTACACCGATATCGAACGCGACCCGACGTTGTACGTCGATCCGGTGGACGCGGAGCAACAGACGCTGCTGAGCCAACTCCTGTTCTCCTACAAGATCAACCCCCAGACCGCCGCCTACGCCGGTTACACCGACAACCGGCTGGGAACCGACGTGGACGATCTGGCGCGGACGGATCGCACGTTCTTCGTCAAGTTCGGGTACGCCTGGCTACGCTGAGTCCCCGATGTCCTCGCCCCGGACGGTCCGGGTGCCAGGCCTCAGGGCTGTAGCCGGATCGAGGCGTAGACGTTCGAGTTGTTCTCGAACTGGCCGAAGAACGTGTCGTCCTGTTCGCCGAAGAAGATGTTCGCGCCGAACTCCAGGATCATACGGTCGCTGCGTTTCCAGGAGAGTTTCGGCCGCAGGTATCCATCCCTGTCCGACGGGCTGTAGTAGGCGAACACGGACGGGATCAACGTCTGACTCCGCAGCATCTTCGTGATCCTGGCAGTCACCACATGCCGGTTCTCGTCGCGCGCCGGTCCTGCGGGGAGGTTCGCGACGTAGGCCTCGTGGTCGAGCAAACGCTCAACGTAGTACTGGAACCCGCCGGTCAACTCCGACGCGAGCTCCAGTTCGTATCCCGCCAGCAAACGCGCCTGGCCGTTGTTGACCAGCGGGTCCGCGCCGTCGGGATCGTCCCGCGAGTCGAGGTAGCCGACCTCCACGTTCCCGATCCCCGGCCCGAGCGGCCCGCGTACGCTGGCGCCCCAGACGTCGAGCGCCGGAAACGTCGAAAGTCCGGTCGTCGCGTCCATCCCGGCGGGACTCTTCCAGTAACCGCGGTAACCGTAGCCGGCGATCTCGAACGACCCGGCGTTCCCATGAAGCCGAATCGCCACCTCGTCGTCGTCGGGTGTGTCCGCGATCAGGGGTGACGCGTTCCCGCGAAACGCAGCGGCCGCGGGATCCCAGAAGCTGATCCGCTCACCGCGGATATAGCGGTCCGGCTCGAATTCCGGCGTATAGACCAGATCGACGTTGACCTTGCCGGGGAACCAGCCGAGCCGAACCGATGTCGAGGGCGCCTTGAGATACTCCTCGTCACGACCGATAAAGAACGCCTGCCAGTCCTTGGGAAACAGGTCGTTGATGAACAACAGGTCCCCCGTCCCCCAGGTCGTCACCTGTCGGCCGACACGGAGATCCAGCGATTGAGCGGGCCGGAACGTCAACCGTAACGTGCGTACATCGGTATCGATCTCGTCGAGGACGGCGTCCAGGATCAGATCGCCCTTGGCGTCCACCGTCACGTGTTCGAAAGTGCGCTCCCAGGCGAGCTGCATCCGCGCCTCGCCGAGTGTGAACTCCTCATCGTGCGCGGGGTCGCTGCCGATGCGCGGTCCGACGCGAGCCTCGACGAAGCCGTTCAACCCCGCGGGGAGTCGATCGGCCCAGTCGCTGCTCCCGGCTTGTTCCGCGACGTCGGTCTCGCCGGTTCCGAGTCCGGGAGGCAAACCAGGCTCTTCCGACGGTTCCTGCGGCTCGAGACCGGGAGGAAGACCGGGCTCCTGCAGGACAAAAAGCGGGCCCTGCTCCAGAGGGGGATCCGTCGCGCCAGGCGTCGGTAGGAGCAGGACCCAGGCCAGGAACAGGTACTTCACTTCACGTACTTCGCGGGAGGAACGCGAAGGTAGCGCTCGGTGAAGAGATCTTCGGTCAGTCCGACGTCGTAGGCGACGTCCGAGTACTCGACCGTCGTGGATCCCCCGGTGCGCAAGTCGGTCATCTGCGATTTGACGACCGTCAGGTGGCCGCCGATCTCCTTGACCCCGAGGACCTTGGCCACGCGGAAGACCTGGCCGGCCTTCTCGTACTTGACCTCGACCGGGATGAAGCTGGCCTTGTGGATCCACATCGTGAACGAATCGAACTCGACGAGACCCGGCTCTTTCGGGGTGTTCTTGAGGACGTAGTAGGTGTCGGTGACCTCGACCAGCTCATGGCGATCTTCGGTCAGCCCACGGCCCGACACATCCTCGTAGTAGAAGTGCGA
>Ga0055584_100001094_pt1 | contig 26430 bp, 27 predicted proteins | sample OSDHelmetaG_FD_58716 | JGI IMG/M metagenome (GOLD analysis project Ga0055584, IMG submission 58716) | Pelagic marine sediment microbial communities from the LTER site Helgoland, North Sea, for post-phytoplankton bloom and carbon turnover... | ecosystem: Environmental > Aquatic > Marine >...
CCCCCCCCCAGCATATTATCGCCTCTTTGTGGGAGATACTGACAAAGATAGGAGCAAGTATTACGGCAAGACGCGCCAAAGGGATAGCTCACTCTCGCCAATCGTGGATAACGAAATACCCAAGTCTTAGGCTGCGGAGGTCATTTCACCAACATGACAATGGCCCGGCGACGTGCACGAATTCGTACCGTAGATACGAAACGCTAGCGGCATTGGTTGCATGTCAAGCCATCCTCCTTCTATGTTCCACAAGCAAATGCTCGAGTCGCGGGCAGATCACCAGTCGTCGAAAAGTCATTAAGTATACTGACATAGCCCGAAATCACTGTGCGATTAAAGCGGAATATGTTCGTGGTGAAGTAGCCGTAGAAAACACCATTCGAACCGAAAATTGCAGGCCCGCTCGAAGAGAGGCTGTTCCACGGACTGAAGTTGCTGTAGCGGTTGCCATACGTGGCGTATGGTTGCCAGATGCTGCTCGCTGAATACTCCGATCCATAGCTGCCGAACTGATTGCAAACGGATTCTGTCGAGCTGAAGTTACAGTTCAAGCAGCCGAGATAAACCGAATTGCCAGATCCGCCGTACAAGTAGTGGTAAACGAATGACGGGGCGGTAGATATTGCCGTAATAACTACGGTGTGAGCCGCACTGTTGATAGTGCCGTCGGTTACAACCAGAGCGACTATGTAACTTCCCGCTATCGGCGGTACGAAACTCGGTGTTGAGCTGGTCGGATTATTCAGGACAATAGAACCGCTACCCGCGGGCTGACTAATTAGTGACCATGAATAAGTCAGCGGATCACTGTTTGCATCCGAACTTCCAGTGCCATTCAAGGTAACCGTGGTTAGCTCGGATACCGTCTGGTTCGGTCCGGCAAACGCTATGGGCGTAGCATTACTAGTAGTTGCTGTAATTGTCGCCCTGGAGGCCGCGCTGGACGCCTGACCGTCGTTCACTACAAGCGAGATAACATACGTCCCGTCAACGTCTCCGGTCATTGAAATGACGGGCCCAGTAGCCGTCTGGCCGGACAAAGCACTGCCAGAAGGCGCAGAAGCAATGCTCCATAAGTAGGTCAACGGGTCGCTATCGGCGTCGAAGCTGCCCGTTCCGTCAAGAGTAGTGGGCACCCCGGTCACTACATTCTGACTCGGACCAGCATCCGCAACGGGCGTAGAATTTGCGCTGGTTGCAGTAATCACCACCGAGTCGGGTGAGCTGCTATCTTGCCCATCACCGACGATCAGGCTGACGACGTAGGCGCCATCAACATCGACAGTGAACTGAGGCGTCGGTGTATTGGCGCCTATTAGGCTTGTGGTACTGGCTACCGGCACTGATGTAAACGACCAGGCGAATACGAGCGGGTCTCCATTTGAATCGGAGCTTGAACTGCCATCGAGTGTCGCCAACGTGCCAGTCGGGATGTTTTGTGCGGAACCTGCGTCGGCTACAGGCGCGACATTGGAAGCCGTTGCACTAATTGTAACCGAATCCGCCGCACCATCAGTCACGCCATCGTTAACAATTAGCGATGCGATATAGTCGCCCGCCAAATCAGCGGTAAATGCTGAATACACGGCCGATGAATTGCTAAGAATCGCAGCGCTACCAACGGGAATGGAAGTCAGGACCCACTGGTAGGTTATTGGGTCACCATTGGAGTCGCTGCTTGCGCTTCCGTCGAGATTAACCAGCGTTCCAAGTATGACATTTTGGGCATCACCTGCATCCGCGACCGGCGCGGGGTTAGCAATGGTTGCGGTTACTGTGACAGTCGCAGCGGTGCTGTTAGTTGTTCCATCGTTGACCACAAGACTGGCTATATACGCGCCTGACAAGTCTGGCATAAAATTGGGTGTCACAGAGGTAACGTCGCTTAGTGTTGCAGAGCTTCCAGGCGGAACGGAGACGAACGACCACGCATAAGTTATTTGATCTCCGTTGGGGTCGAAACTCGCGCTACCATCAAGTGTAACGAGCGAGCCCGTCAACACATTTTGAACTGCACCTTCATCTGCAACGGGGGCTGGATTTTGAGTCTCGGCTGTAACGGTTACGGTGTCGCTGAAGCCGCTCGCTTGGCCGTCACTAACGACCAGCGATATGACGTAGTCCCCCGACAAATCCGCGGTAAAGGTAGGTTGCGCAGATGCAGCGTCGTTCAAGACGGCCGTGCTCCCGGTCGGCATGGACGTCAATGTCCAGGTAAAAGTCAGGCTGTCGCCGTCGGGGTCAGAGCTACCGGAACCGTCCAGCGCTACAGCGCTCCCAGACGCAAGTACTTGATCCGGACCCGCATCGGTCATCGGGGCGGCGTTAGTCGGTAATGAGACGGAGCTTCCGCCACTGCTGCCGCCACTTCCGCCACTTCCGCCACCTCCGCCGCACCCGGCAGCAAGGACTATAGAAAGTAGAATAAAGCACCACCCGAACGGGCGTAAGCTTCTATGTGAGATCTTGGAATGCATCGCTAACGATCTCTAATGTAGGGCATCAGAGTTTCTTATAGGCCCTTCTAGGAGGAGATGCAAACGTGGGTGGCGGCAGCTAAGTTCTCTAGAAAGAGTTGTCGCCCTTTTATTGGAGGTCGAAAAACTGCTTATAGCGATAAGTTTCGGTATCGCCTTTGGCAATCCGAATATCTCTGACTAAGGTCGCACCATCACTCGCAAGGTACCAAGCCTCGAACAAAATGGTCCCAGAATCATCTAATGTCTCAACCACAAACTTGTCACCCTGCCAGCCCGAAACCCGCCGCGCTTCAATCGGGCCGATCGATACCACTCGGTTTTCGCCGAAGGTGTATTCCTCAACAATGGATCGGTCATAGCTAATGAAGAGGCTATAATTTGTCTGAGTAAGCTTTAATGATCCGCCGAACTCAAGAAACATCTGAACGGAAGAGCCAGACTGATTGCGCTGACGCCTCGAACGGTTCATGCGTTCATTGATCACAATCGCGCCTTGAAGGCCCTCGGTGTCAGGTACCAGCGCGACATTCGGGTCGGCTCGAGCATTCCACAATCCGGTCAGATCAACCCTGACTGGCACGTCTGATGATTTCGATTCCAAAATCACTTCTTCGGAGGCGCAGGCCGCCAGGATCGAAAAACTCAGTATCATCAGTCTTTGCAGGACTCGTCGAAAATTCACAGGTATATATCAACCGCCAGAAGTGGGAAGCGACAGTCTAGTTGGTTTTGACCTCTAATTACTCCAATTTACTTCAATCATTACCTCATTACGCCTCAGGAACCAAGGAACGAAGGGGGCGTTATATCTGGCCAATATTGGTGTTCCAATGATTTTTATATCACTTTTATTTAAGTATTGAAGTAATTGTTTCTCTGATTTTTTATAATTTTTTTCAATCCAACGACCTGAAAACTGCTTGACTGCCATATATCTTGGCTCAACTTTAAGTAGGCGAATTCTCTCATCATCTGGAATAGGTAAAGTCTCCAACGTGTACTTCCCCTCCATAACAAATCGATAAATATATCTACTTTCATCATTGGTCGATAAGACTGGAGCAGTCATTGCCATTTTCTCAGAGGGGCCAGTAAGTTGGGATTCAACAGGCGCGGTCATTGCCATTTTCACAACCGCAGTATTAGCACCAAAAATATACCCCGCCAATATTCTAAAAGCTTGCCCACCTGATGATGTAAAATCCCCATCAAGCATCACCTCTGCAACCAGATATTCATTGTAATACCTTATTTCAAAGTTTGAATTTTTATCAACTACTTGATATTCAGGCTCTTCGATTGCATTCACGGCATCTCCAAAAAAAATAGTGCACATTAATAACAGTCTCATTTTTTTGATATTTTTATGTGCTTTAGCTGCCAATAAAAATTTATTAGTATTCAATTGAACTCCCATCCCAGGCTAAAAACCCCCCTGTATCGTTAATGCTTAATTTATCAATGACATTAATTAATTTATGTACGGCATCATTGGCTTGAAATAAAGAACCTTTAGCTACGTTTTTTTGAAACGGCTCGGAGAGATGAGTATCAACCGTACCAGGGTGAAGGGAGATAATAATGCTCTGAGGAGAAACATTTTTTTGCTCAATAGCAGCTGTTTTTATAAGCATATTTAATGCTGCTTTAGAGGCACGATATGATGCCCATCCACCTAAGCGGTTGTCATTAATACTTCCAACCCTGGCTGATAGTGCTGCAAAAACCGTCTTATTGTCTCGCCTTAACTTTGGTAAAAAATGCTTAGCGAGCAAAATAGGGCCAATTGCATTGATATTGATTACCTTACTCATAATATTAGGATCAATCTGAGCGATACTTTTTTCCGGCTTGATAATTGTTTCCCGATGTAAGATCCCTGTGGCAACTATCACGAGGTCAATTTTTTTGTCTGAGCTTGATAGATTTGCTGCTTGCTTGATTGACTCCTCATCTTCTATGTCAATGGAAGAAAAATTCGTTTTTTGCCTCGTACTTCGTTTTGTGTTCCTAGAAAAAGCATAGATCGAATTAACTTTCTCATCTGCCTCAAAAGCCTTCACAAATTCCTTACCAAGGCCGCCATTAGCGCCTATAACAACAACATTCAATTTGGACGAAAAAGTACTTAGATTAGTCATTTTTTAAAAGATAACTCAAATTATTGACAGTAAATGAACTCAGAGGATCTCCAATAAATTCCTAGGAGATATTTCGGATTTGCAATCTTTCCTGCCCGCTCCCATACAGTCCTAGTATGAGCTAGTTTCTTTTCAGCCATATTGTAGATATTAGGATGTAAATTGAAATTGCGATACCAGCTTCCATATTGATCGTCGTCGGCTCCGTACTCATAGCTATCAGTCCGAGTGGAACAATGAGGAATAAACGGACAAACTCAAACCGAGACGCGTACGCTCGATTTTCACTCAGCAAGCCGAGTGCATACAGGTGCACCCACAGAAGGAAGCACGGAATTAGCGCGGCTAGCGTTTCACTGTTGGCGAATAGACCATAGATGAATAATGTCACCCCCATCGCGACCAGAAATTGCGCAATGACATAACGACGTCTACTTCTTGAAATCGGCGGGTCAAACTTCCGGAAACTTGAAAGCTCTACCACGGGCTTAGGATAAGCTATTTCCATATCGGCTGGACGCCAACCTGTTCGACGAAACCAAAGTCCGATTTTGTCACGCCAGTGCTGCGTTTTGACTGCATCGAACCAAAGGTAATTATAAACTTGGAAGTTAGCCCACACTGGGTTCCAGTTGGCGAGTGGCTTGCGTACTCCGAATATTACTGGCTCGTCATAGGACTCTTCAGCAAACGTCCCGAATATTCGATCCCATACAACAAATATACCGCCGTAGTTCTTATCAATGTAGGGGCCATTCTGCGCATGATGCACGCGATGATTTGAAGGCGTCACGAATATGCGATCAAAAACGCCGAGCCGGTCAATGAAGCGCGTATGAACCCAAAATTGGTAAAGGAGGTTAATCGCCCCGACTGTGACGAGAACATCTGCGGGAAACCCAATTACAAACAGTGGCAGGTAGAATATCCAGCCGAACAAGAAGTCGCTGCTGCTTTGACGGAGTGCCGTTGAGAGATTGTACTCCTCGCTTTGATGATGCACCGCATGCGCGGCCCAGAGTATCGACATTTCGTGGCCTAAACGATGTTTCCAGTAGTAGCAAAAATCCCACAATACCGCAGCCACTACCCACAGCAGAATCCCGCTAGCAGACGAGTCAAACCAGGTTCTATCCATATTGATGAGTGCCAAATTGCTCAACGCAAAGGCCCAGACTGTGTAGGCGACAACTTTTGTGAAGTAACCAGTCGTCTGGCTCAACGTCCCGGCACTGATGCTGTTGATCGCGTCGTTACTCCGATAATATCCAGTACGCCGCCACCGGTCGACAAGAAACTCTGCAAGAACAGATAGAATGAAGAACGGCACAGCCAAAGCGATTACATTCATATGCACATATTAACCTGATCTGGGATCTCAAATGATCAATATGAACGAACTTAAACTACTACATGACGGCCTCGAGAAGCTCGAGGCTAGCTTTGCAGGGCTGCCAGACTTCGCATCAGACTTCGATGAGGATGCCCTTGCCCAAGTCATCGATGAGGTAGCAACACGCCTGCAGGACAACTATCCCTACCACCATCCGCAGTATGTGGGTCAAATGCTAAAACCACCACACCCTGTCGCGCGGATCGCGTACGCAATGTCATTATGGATCAATCCGAATAACCACGCATTGGATGGTGGTCGTGCAAGCTCGGTCATGGAAAAGGAGTGCATCGCCGATCTTGCCGCTATGTTTGGCTGGCAAAAACATCTCGGGCACCTCACAAGCGGTGGGACAATGGCGAATCTCGAAGCATTATGGGTTGCAGGCCGACTTCACCCTGGCAAGGACATCATTGGATCCGAGCAAGCTCACTACACGCATAGCCGAATCAGCGAAGTATTAGGTCTAACCTTTTCGGCTGTTAGCGTCCTACCAAACGGCCAAATGGATATCGCGGCGATCGTGGACTTACTGCGGCAGGGAAATGTCGGAACCATCGTAGTAACGATAGGAAATACTAGCCTCGGCGCAGTGGATCCACTGCCTGAGATACTCGAGCTAAGAAAGACGTACGATTTTCGAATCCATGCGGATGCTGCATATGGCGGTTACTTCGGTCTTTCCAGTCTCCTGACCAATGAAACCGCTGAAGCATACACTTGCCTTCGCGCTGTCGATTCGATTGTGATCGATCCGCATAAGCATGGACTGCAGCCCTACGGCTGCGGTTCCGTTCTATTTAAGGACGCATCAGTTGGACGCATCTACAAGCACGACTCGCCGTATACCTACTTTAGTTCAGCAGAACTGCATCTAGGTGAAATCAGTCTTGAGTGCTCACGTCCCGGAGCGGCTGCTGTCGCGCTCTGGGCGACACAGCGACTACTACCCCTAGACAGGGGCGGTGAGTTTGCCGCCAGCCTCGATGATTGCCTCGCAGCCGCAAGAGACTTTCACGGTCGATTGGATGCGAGTAATTTCTTTACGCCCCTGATGCCTCCGGAGCTCGATATTGTTGTCTACGCAGTGAATGCGGTGACAACCGCACAAGCCAGCAAGAACGCTCGCAAACTATTTGATGATGCGGCAAATCAAGGACTGCACTTGGCATTGATTGAATTACCGATCGCAGTTGCAGCACATTGGTTGCCCGACATGAAGGTTAATTCTGCGTCCATTACCTGCCTACGCTCTGTATTGATGAAACCTGAGCATAAGATTTGGACAGAACGAATCGTAGAAATGCTTGATGAGTGCGCCACAAGGCTAACTATTTTGTAATTGTAGGAGCACCCGAACACACATTATGCCGATGTAAAAACAAGCAAAACCACCAACCAAGGTGCCAACGAAATAAGTAAACGAGTAGAAGATCTCGTTCTTTTGCAACATGATATTCATTTCCAACACCAACGACGATAAAGTCGTGAAGCTGCCGCAAAAGCCGACCGCAAAGAGTAGCCGGTACTGATCGGGAATGATGCCAGCATCATTAAACCAAGCAGTGTTCGAAATCAGCTGGGCAACGACCCCCATCAATAAGCAGCCAAGCAAATTCGAGGTCAAAGTCCCCCAAGGAAACTCGACATCGCGCTGCAAGAATAGGTTAAACCCGAATCGGGCCATCGCCCCGAGTGCGCCACCGACGGCGACAAACAGATACGAATAAAATACAACGCGCACCTCAGGCCACCAGACCGGCCAGAGTGTCTTTGTATTCTTGCTCGATACGCATCACAACATCGCGTGCTGGAAGAATCTCGCCAATGCCCCCAACCCCCTGTCCCGCAGCCCAGATGTCCTTCCAAGCTTTCATATCTGATTTGCCGGCTTTATCGAAATCCATATCGCTCTTGGCGCCGTCCGGAAGATTATCAGGGTCCATGCCAGCTCTCGTGATACTTCCCTTCAGATAGCTGCCGTGAATTCCGGTAAATAACGACGAATAAATAATATCCGATGCGCCACTGTCCACTATCATTTCTTTGTACTCAGGAACTGCATTCGCCTCTTCAGTTGCGATAAATCGCGTACCGCTGTAGGCAAGATCTGCCCCCATCGCTCTGGCAGCAAGCACATCGTTTCCACCAGTGATACAGCCGGACAATATGACAGCGCCATCAAATTCCTTACGAATCTCTTTGATTAATGCAAACGGACTCAGCGGTCCGGCATGTCCGCCCGCCCCGGCGCACACCGCAATAATACCGTCTACACCTTGAGCCATAGCTTTACGTGCATGTCGCAAGCTGATGACGTCGTGGAATACGAGCCCACCATAGGAATGCACAGCTGTAACGATCTCTTCAGGCGGCCGCAGACTCGTGATAATAATCGGAACCTGATGTTCGACGCAGGTCTCCATGTCTTCACGCAATCGGGCATTACTTAAATGAGCTATTTGATTTACGGCAAATGGCGCTACGAGCTCCTCCGGATGCGCCTCAGTATACGCCCCTAATTCATCCTCGATACGTTTCAGCCACTCTGATAGCTTCGTCTGCGGCCGTGCATTCAATGCAGGGAACGAGCCAATGATGCCGGCCTTACACTGCGCTATGACAAGCTCTGGGCCTGATACTATGAACATCGGCGCACCAATCAATGGAACGCGGAGTCTACCTTCTAATGCTTTGGGTAATGCCATGTTCGCTCCTATTTCGAATCCATAAAACTTGCTTCACAATCTGCAACCACGGTGTCGTCCGCGATGCGTCGAGCCTCTCCCTTAAGGATGATGAGCCGACCTTTTTCTTTTACGATCCAGCCTTTCAGTGCGACTTTCTCGCCGACGAAAAGTGGCTTTCGGTAACGTATTTCACATTTAGCGGTATGCGTCTTTCGTCCTTGCCGATAAAGGATATTAGCCATCACATCATCCAGCGCTGAATAGATGATTCCGCCATGCACGGTGTCGTTCCAGCCAACGTGATTGTCTGCCCCTATAAACTCAGCGGTGCAGGTGTCGCCGTCCACCGTAAAGTCAATCTTCAGGCCGATCGGATTCTCTACTCCACACGCAAAACACATGTTCGCAGCTTCTACTGGTTCTGACATGCGAGACTCCGCTCTCAGGGGGCTTCCTGGTCAATCAGCAAGTCGATAGTTTGCCCGCTATTGGCACTGACAATCAACGATCCTGACCAATCTCCAGACTGCGCAATCGGCTGCCCAGATACCGTCACTCGAGCGACGATTTCGAATTCAGCGAAACTCGACAATTTGCGATTCGGAATCATTGCGTCCCGATCGCTTAACTCGACCAATGTAGGAAAGTCGGCGAGCTGCCGCCGCGCAACCGCAATTGGCGGACTGGGTTGCCCAAGAGCTCTAGCAATAATAAAAACGGTGGCGTCCGCAGGCAGAGCAGATATCGCCTCCTCGGACAATGAGATGCTGATAACAATAATTGGGCCGTCTGTGACTACCGGGTCAATTGTTACCGGCGGCGGTAATCCACGCCATTCATTAATTTTTCGTTGCAATAATCCCTGAATCTCGTCCGATACACTCAAGCTTAGCAACATTTCCCAACGATCCGCCGCTAGGGACAAATCCCCACGTCGCGCAGCAGCTCCCCCTCCATAGAAAAGAGCATTCGCATTGTTCGATTCCAGCGCCAGAGCGTTCTCAAACAAGCTCGACGATCGATCCGTCATTTCGCCACCCTGTTGTTCCATCAATGCAATCGCAAGCGCAAGCAATGTCTGAGCGTTTTGCCCTTTATCCAGCTGTAGCGCCTGCTCAAAAGCTGCTATTGCTTCGTCATATTGCTGCAGCGCTTGCTGTGACTGGCCGAGTATGAGCCAGCCTTGAGCATCCTCCGGATTTTCCGCAAGGCGCTCGGACAATAAATTGACCATCTCACCAACATCCGGTGCCGACCCGGCTCCGGACGGGACGCCGGGCTGTCCTATAGAAAGATACAGGGCAGCAGACGATCCGACGACCAGAACAATGATCGTTGCCAAAACCGGCGTCAAACGGCCTGAGTCACGATAGAGGGGCCAAATCGCGAATACCACCGCCGCCAAGCACAGCACACCCAAAATCAGCAGCATTGTCATTGAGCAGGTCCGCTCTCATCGGACACCTCACCTACTGGCAAGGTCATCCTGTGACGGACGACACGCGCAATCGCGATGCCACCAAAAAAGACGAGGAGAAACGGAGCAATCCACAATACAAGCGTCTTGCCCGTATATCGCGGTCGATACAAGGCGAAGTCGCCATAACGCGTAACGAGAAAATCAGCGATCTGATCATTGCTAAGCCCCTCCCCCATCATTCGTCGAATTTCCCGACGCAGATCAGCAGCAATAAACGCGCTTGAATCCTTAATATTCTGGTTCTGGCAGGTAACGCAGCGAACCTCAGCGATTAATCTTTCATATCGCGCCTGCAGGTCAGGGTCATCGAATGCCCGCCCTGAATCAATAGCGATAACCGAAGTCGACAAGAAGGCGAGCGCCAGCATAGAAAGTAGTTGCTTCATCAATTTGCCAGCTCCGCAATTCGGGGTACGAACTCCTGCTCCCACAACGTGCGATTCAGAGGACCAGTAAATCGATAAACAACCATTCCTTCGCTGTTAATTAAGAATGTCTCTGGAGCGCCATAAACCCCCCAATCGATGCCAACTCGACCGTCTCCATCAAAACCCGATGCAGCATAAGGATTGCCCAGTTGGCTCAAGAATTTCAGGGCATCCAAACGATTGTCGCGCCAGTTAATCGCATAAATCGGAATGGTATTGCTATCAGCCAAATCCATCAAGAAGCCATGTTCCACTCTACATCCGACACACCAAGTTGCCCAAATATTGACCAGCGACACCTGCCCTCTTAAATCGGCGGTACTCATGGTGCGTGACGGGTCAGTGAGCATCGGCAAGCTGAAGTTCGGGGCAGACTTACCAATATATTGCGACGGCAGCTTCGATGGATCACTCCCCAGGCCTAACACCAGGATCGGAATCATCACAATCACCGCGATCAGCGGCAGTAGATAACGATTCATTTGACGGCTGTCTGATAGCGGCGATCGGTTACAGTTACGAGGCCACCCATCGCCATGATGAAGGCACCAATCCAAATGAAGCGAATCAATGGCTTGTATTGGATACGCACACTCCAGATGCCATCGCCAATTTGATCGCCCAGCGCAACAAACAGATCCTTATTCCAAGTCGGATGAATGCCCGCCTCAGTCATCCAGTTTTTCTGTACCAGATACTGACGTTTCTGCGGACGGACGGTGCCAATAAATTCACCTCCATCACGAACCTCAAGAACGCCTTCGATCGCCGTATAGTTTGGACCCTGAACCTCTCGTAGCTCACGAAACTCAAACTGCAGCCCTGCAACCTCGAGTGTCTCGCCAATACGCATCGCGCGATCAGATTCAACGCCGAATGCTGAGGTGATCGTCACACCGATGACGAACAAGCCCACACCTAGATGTGCAATAGACATGCCGAGGGCTGAGCGAGTAATTCCGGCGACGCCTTCTTTTCGACGCAAAGAACGCACAGGCTGAATCAGTGAGGAAATAACAATCCACGCCGCCGCACTGCAGCCAATGATCAACATCAAGCTGACTCGCCCATAGAACATCAATGGTAGAACAACACCAATAATTACTGCGGCAATCACTGGCAGTCTGAATAGTCTCATCCAGGGCCCTGAGTTTTGCTTGCGCCACGCCGTATGCATACCCAGACCGAGAAGCAACACTAATGGAATCATCGGTACTAAAAAGGCAATTTCAAACCATGGTGCGCCGATCGATATTTTCCCACCGTTTAGCATTTCTACAATTAGCGGAGCGAGCGTACCGAGAAGAACTAGGATCGTAGCGATAACCAGCAAGACATTGTTCAATAATAGAAAGGTTTCACGCGATAAAAGACTAAATCCAACGGTCGAATCAAGTGCAGGTGCCCGCCAGGCGTATAACACGAGGGCGCCAATCACAACGATCGCGAGGAATGTCAGAATGAAGAAACCGCGTGTTGGGTCGGTTGCGAAGGCGTGAACTGACACAATGATGCCGGAGCGCACCAAAAAAGTTCCAAGCAAGCTCAATGAAAAGGCCGTGATCGCCAACAGTAACGTCCAACTTTTGAATAGGCCACGACGCTCTGTAACCGCCAACGAATGAATCAAGGCTGTTCCAATCAGCCACGGCATGAATGACGCGTTCTCGACCGGATCCCAAAACCACCAGCCGCCCCAACCTAGCTCGTAGTAAGCCCACCAACTGCCCAGAGCGATGCCAATTGTCAGAAATAACCAGGCCACTGTCGTCCAGGGCCTTGTCCATCGCGCCCAATTTTGATCCAGATCACCACCGATCATCGCTGCAATAGCGAACGCAAAGGCTACCGAAAAACCGACATAACCTATGTAAAGAATAGGTGGATGGATAGCCAGACCGGGATCCTGCAACAGAGGATTCAGATCCGCCCCATCGATCGCAGCAGGTATCAGGCGCTCGAACGGATTAGACGTCAACAATGCGAACAACAAAAAACCGACAGACAGCAGGCCCAAAACACCAATAACGCGAGCGATCAATTTTAATGGAATTCCGGAGCTAAACTTAGCGACCGCAGCCGTCCAAATTGTGAGGATCAATATCCACATCAACAGCGATCCCTCATGCGCACTCCAGACCGCTGAAACCTTGTACGGCGTTGGTAGCAACAATTGAGAATTTTTAGCAACGTATAATACTGAGAAGTCGTCGTTGACGAACGCCCAGATCAGACAACCAAAAGACACCGCGACGAAAAAGAACTGTCCGAACGAGGTAGATCGAGCGACAGACATTAAGGCTGTATTATCACGATGCGCGCCGACCAACGGCAAGACACTCTGACAAACAGCTAACGACAAGGCCAGTATTAATGCGAAATGGCCGATCTCTGGAATCATCCGGAATTACACTCCGTAACGCCTTTCTGCAGAGGCATCATTTTTTCATCTACATGCCTGGCGAGCGACGCCGCAACTTCGGGCGCCATGTAATTCTCATCGTGTTTGGCGAGAATTTTATCAGCAACAAAAACCTTTCCAGCACCCATAGCGCCATGCGCGACAACACCCTGGCCCTCGCGAAACAGATCCGGTAACACACCGTTATACGTGACGCTTAACTCGCATTGCATATCGGTAACCCGAAACCTCATATCGAGTGAGCCTTCTTCGCGCTCAATGCTATCTTCGACAACCAATCCGCCAATGCGAAAATTGCGTTCCTGCGGGTACTCACCGGCGGCGACGTCGGAAATTTCAACAAAAAACATCATATTCTCATCAAACGCTTTTAGCGTCAGGCCGGCGGCGATAGCAACGCCAGCGGCGGCCAGACCGACCGCAAGCATTCGTTGTTGCCTGGGTTTCATTGACGATCCTCGAGCGCTTTAATGCGAACCTCTATATCTCTGTAAACCTGATTGTGACGTGTTCTTGCTCGCCAGTCGCTGAGCACGATCACAATAAGCGTGAGAGCGAAGCAACTCCATACGTAGACGCCGTAATTACCCATCGCTAAAGCATTCATTATCTTCCTCCTTCAGGTGAAAGAATCATCTCTCTGACCCAGCGAGTGCGACGTTCACGGTATAAAACTTCCGTTCGAATTCGTCGCGCCAATAACGCGCCAAACAAGAATGTAAAGCCGAGAATCATCGCCAGCAGTGGATATAACATGTCAGCGTCCATTCCTGGGCCGCCCTCCTTCATCAAAGTTTGACCTTGATGTAATGAACTCCACCATTCAACCGAATAATGAACAACCACAACATTTACGACGCCGACAAGCGCGAGTACCGCACAGGCCTTATCGGCTTTTGCTGTATCGTCGATTGACGATCGCAGCGCCATATAACCGAAGTACAAAAACAGCAAAATCAACTCTGATGTTAGGCGCGGATCACCCCACTCCCACCAGGTTCCCCACATCGGCCGCCCCCAGATCGAACCTGTGACCAGTGCCAGAAAAGTAAAGGCTGCGCCCAGCGGTGCAGCTGCGGCACCCACGGCATGCGCAAGCTTCAGTCGCCAGATCAAGCCAATAGCACCACTGATCGCCATGAACATGTACGCCATCATCGACAAATAAGCAGATGGCACATGCACATAAATGATTCGAAATGCATCGCCCTGCTGATAATCTGGCGGCGCGAGGAATAAACCCGCATATGCTCCATACGCAATCAATAACAAGGCAACCACGGTCAGCCATGGTATCAACATTGCAGCAAGACGGTAAAAATGTGGCGGTGAAGCCAGCTTATGAAAAAACCTCCACAACGGCGATGTCAGCTGATGAAAAAGCACCGCCAACTGAATACAAAGCTTCCACAACTGATTAAAGAACTTCCGCATATGAGGATTCTACTCGTTACTAATTCTTAGCGCCGCTGCTGTGGCATATGGAGCCAATGATAATGCAGCAACTGCGTATCCAGCTAGGGCCCAAATTCCTGTCGCATAAGGCTCACCCCCGGCAGCAAGTGACACTGTATTTGCCCCCAACAATAAGACCGGCATCACCAGCGGCAAGATCAAGAGGCTAAGCAACGCAGTTCCTCGGTGCAAGCCTACCGTGAGTGCCGCTCCAATTGACCCTAGCAGACTCAAACAAACCGTACCCAGCAAAAGCGTCAGCATCAGTACTCCGACGATATCGATCGACATTCTATAGGTCATAGCCAACAGCGGCGAAATCAATACCAGTGGCAGTCCGCTAGTGAGCCAATGTGCGAGCGTTTTACCGAGTGCGAGTACAGGAAGTGGCTGCGGACTCACGAGCAACTGATCGAGGCTACCGTCTTCATGGTCCGACATAAACAGGGAGTTCAATGACAATAGTGTCGATAGCAGTGCGGCGACCCACAGGACACCGGGGCCACTCACGGTCAGCTGCTCCGCACTCGGACCAACGGCCAGAGGAAATAAAGTGCAGACCATCGCAAAAAAGAATAAAGGATTAAGGATGTCTCCAGGTCGTTTCCAGGCTAGTAGCAAATCGCGTCGCACTGTCGCTGAAAGACCAACGAGAATCCCCGGCTGCTCTGGACTGGGCGCAGCCACTAGAGGCTCACTCTAGTCACAGCGGCATTGATAGCAACATCCTGATGCGCAGCCATTACACACATCCCGCCAGCTGCAAGGTGTTCATCAGTCAAGCTCATGACAAGTTCGCGGCCTTCCTGATCCAGATTCGTGAACGGCTCGTCCATCAACCAAAGCGGCACGTCGGACAGCAGCATACGTGCGAGCGCTACCCGCCTCTGCTGACCTGCAGACATCGATCGTAACGGCAGGCTTTTTAGTTTTGAGATGCCCAATCTCTTGAAAACTTCTGACGGGTCAACATCGGATTGCGGACGCAAAACGCCTTCAAAACGCAGGTTCTCCACCAACGTTAGATCGCTCTTGAGCCCGGTTTGATGAGCTAGCCAGACAAGCGAGCCGTGAAACTCCTGGCGTTGTTGACTGACCGAAACGTCATTCCAAAGCACCTCGCCCGACTCGAGACTCAACATTCCGGCGATTGCTCGCATCAAACTGGTTTTACCACTGCCGTTTTGTCCTTCGAGCAACAATAGCTCACCGGCATTTAGCACAAAACTCAATCCCTGAAAAAGGCAGCTCTCGCCGCGTATCAATGTCAGGTCATTGGCTGATAGCTTTGCAGTCAATACCTTACACTCTGCCGCAGATCGCAAGCACTAGAAAAGCCATCAATGAACATCCTTTTTTCAATTAGATACCTCAATCTACAATTTAGATAGTGTTGGGACTTACACCACCCATGATGTGGTAATGGATATCGACTCTTGGAATCCTTCTTAAGAAATCCCCTAATAAAAGTACCGAAATCATATTTGTCTCAACATCTTAGGAAATCTCCAATTTATGCGGCGCGTGGTTGTCGTTGGGATCGCGGTGCGATACAGCGGGTATAGCAGAGAGGCTATTCGCCATATCAATCGTCTGCACAACATCACGAAGCTCTAGTATCAGTGTTTGTAAGTGATGCCCTTGGTGCCCAAGACCCTTTTCACTTGGTCCTCGAGGCTTGTCAGTCCGCCTTCTTGGCCGTATTGCAGCGCACCATCGTCGTCGATACCCGCCAGACTCTTACTCAACGCAAGAAGCGCTCCGACTCGATTCGAACTTCCACAATGCAATAAAACTGGACCGTCGGCCGCTTCGATAAATTCATCCAACGTTTTGGCGTTCTCAAAAGTAATCCCATCGCGCCCGATTGGCAGGACAACATATTCCATCCCCAATCCAGCAACAATCGCCGCTTCATCCATGCCGCGATCTTCACCCTTAGTACGAAGATCAATCACCGTGGTGTAACCCTCCTTGGCGAAAACCGCAAGTGCGGCTTCGTTCGGCTGGCCTGCAGCAGAAAGACCGTTTACTGGGGTAACGGTTCCCGATCCAATGACTTCGTCGAGATCGACTTTCATGGTCGCTACAGATGACGAATCTCCTGCAAAGGTGGCAGTCGAAATAACTACTGCCGCCAAGAAAATGATTGTGCTCCTGAGCATTACTATTCTCCCAACTCCGTGAGGCCAACAATTTCGATGCCGCGCTCGTTGAAGTGAACATCAATGGACATTCTCTCATACATACCGCCTGAAGCGCATCCGCAACCAATGGCCACGGAGATCATTTCGATGCCGAAGACGAGTAAGGTAGCGATTACTGACGGTCATTGTAGTTGCGATGATTGTGAATCGATCCGCTTACCGTCTTGGAGATGCCTCAATATAACAATACACTGTACCTATGAAAATATCTGAGATCGAAGAAAATCATTATGAGGCCGTATTAGCGCTTAACGCAGATTCAATGCCGCACATGAACCTAATTTCTGAAATCGAATTGCAGTGGTTTGTGAAGTACGCTGCTTTGGTCTGTGTTGCGAAAATTGGCGGCAGCCTAGTGGGCTTTCTTATCGGGCTGCGCCCAGGGACCTCGTATGCCAGCCCAAACTACAAGTGGTTTTGCGAGAATCGCAAAGACTTCGCTTATGTGGATCGTGTCGCGGTGGCTGAGTCGGCGCGACGGAAAGGTGTCGCCAACTCTCTCTACAAGTACTTCGCGGAGTCACAGGCGGGTGCCCCAGTCATGACATGCGAGATTAACATCCGTCCATCCAATACTGGCTCGATGTTATTTCATAAGCGCATGGGGTTTCGTCAGATCGGATCACAAGAAACTGAACAGGGTAAGAAGGAAGTTGCTCTTATGGAGAAAACGCTTTGACCACTGGCACTGAAACCAATCGTGATTACGATATCATCGTACAAGGTGCGACCGGCTTCACGGGAACACTTGTCGCAGAATATCTGCTCCGAAAATACGGAGTAGACGGTGATCTCAAATGGGCACTAGCAGGTCGCAGCAAAAAAAAATTACGATTGGTCAGAGATGGTTTAGGACTGAACGCAAGTACGCTTGATCTTATCGTCGCTGACAGCTTTGATAAGGATGCATTACGAAACATGACGTCACGCACTTGCGTGGTTTTAACGGCCGTCGGTCCGTACGCACTTTATGGCGATGACCTCGTTGCAGCGTGCGTTGAAACTGGCACTCATTACTGTGATCTCGCAGGGGAAGTGCATTGGATTCAGAGAATGATCGACACTCATCAAGAGCAGGCATCGCAAAAGGGCGTGAAGATCGTTCACTGTTGCGGCTTCGATTCAGTACCCATGGATATCGGCGTATGGTTTCTTCAAAATGCTGCGTATGAGAAATACGGTGCGTATTGCAAATCGATAAGCATGATGGTTAAAGCAACCAAGGGCACTGTAAGTGGTGGGACGCTGGCCAGCATGATGAATATTATTAAAGAGAGCCAAAAAGATCGCACAATCGCACGCGCCCTAATTCAACCCTACAGCTTAAACCCAGAAGGCGAGCGTGAGGGTCCGGACGCAAGAGACCAGCAAAAAGTTGTATATCGAGCTGACGCCAAAACCTGGACCGCGCCGTTTGTTATGGCTGGCGTAAACACGAAAGTCGTCAGACGTAGTCACGCATTAGCAGGCTATCCATACGGGCGTGAATTTCGTTACGACGAGTCCGTAGTGACGGGCCGCGGCATTTCCGGATGGCTAAAGGGAGCGGTAATGGTTGTCAGTCTCGGCGCACTCATGTTTTTTACATCATTCACCGCTACTCGAAACTTATTGCAGCGTTTCGTGCTCGCAAAACCTGGAGAAGGACCCGACCGGGCTCTCCAGAAAAATGGCTTCTTCAACTTGATGCAAATTGGCAAGTTACCAGACGGAACCGTCATTCGCGGCCGAATCACGGGAGACCAGGACCCCGGTTATGGCTCAACCAGCAAGATGCTCAGCGAATGTGCAGTTTGCCTGGCAAAAGACGATCTCGACGCGAAAGGTGGCGTCTGGACACCAGCATCCGTCATGGCGAAACCACTCATCAAACGATTACGCGAGAACGCAGGATTGACCTTCGATCTTCGCGATTAATGCCCTGCTGCGTAGTGCAAGCTCTGGTCGAATTTCTCGCCGGCTTCGACGCGTATTGGCAATCTGTTTTGCGGTGAAGCGACCGGGCATGTTGTGAAGTCGTTAAAGGCACAAGGAGGGCTGTAGGCCTTATTGAAGTCCAACACTGTTGCGCCGTCTTCATTTGGGAGGGTCGAATACAAGAACCGACCCGCACCATAAGTATCATCACGATTGGTTTGGTCGCCAAAAACGTAGAACAACCTATCGCCCGATACGTACGCCTCAAGTTCATATTGTTGACCGTCTATTTGGAACTCGACGACGCCTGGCGATTCGGGGTGATAACCCAACCCCTCAATGACCGTCCCAACATTAGCGATTTTTGGCTCAGGATAGCGACGCAAATTAGCGTCCACTAGAAGCGAAGGGTCAATGGCGAAATACGGCAATGGGCCGAACGATGCAACGAAAGGATGCTCGAAATCTCTTAGCCTCACTGCATAACGCCCTTCCTCCTCGATCACAGTCCAAGCCAAAGTGCCGTGAGTGATTATATTGGCTCGCTCAGTCGTATCAGCTGCGATTCTCGTGCTCCTGACAGAAACGTCATCACTTTTAACCTCAATACCAGGCAATACAGTCATCGATACCCCATCGGTCGTTACTGTGAATTCGCCAATCTTAGTAGCTTCACTGCCGCCGAATATCAGATCGTTCGTCGTTGCCGAGCCAAAGCTATAAGTGCCAGGTTCTAGCCAGTAGAGGCCAATCTGGTTTAGGTAGCCCATTGAGTCCTTTAGCTGTGCAATACGCCAGCTTCGCCACTCCAAGACCTCTTCTGTGTGTGCGGCATTTTCCAAAGTTGCGCCACTTGGGCCGCATGCGGCCAAAACAGCGGCTAATAGAGGGACTGAGAGCCATACAGTTAGTCGTTTTTTCATCGATCCTAGTGTGCCATATCAATTGTTGGATGGGGTCACTATACTCCGCGCCTCAATTCAGAGCCCCCATGCAAATGTCACATCTAAAAAAACTACGAAATATAGCGATCATCGCGCACGTCGATCACGGCAAAACCACGCTGGTCGACCAACTTCTACAGCAGTCCGGAACGATGGGAGATCGCGCTGGCGTGCTTGACCGAGTGATGGACTCGAACGACCTCGAGCGAGAACGAGGCATAACGATTCTATCCAAGAATACGGCAGTCAAATGGAAGGACTACCGAATCAATATTGTCGACACACCTGGACATGCCGACTTCGGTGGCGAGGTCGAGCGGGTACTTTCGATGGTTGACAGTGTGCTATTGCTGGTTGATGCCGTAGAAGGTCCAATGCCACAAACGCGATTCGTTACGCAAAAGGCTTTCGCGCAGGGCCTCGTGCCCGTGGTGGTTATCAATAAGATTGATCGCGACGGTGCACGGCCGGACTGGGTCATTAATCAGACTTTTGACTTATTCGATCGACTTGGAGCGACCGACGAACAGCTCGACTTTCCGATTATTTACGCGTCTGCGCTTGAGGGTTACTCGAGCGAAGATTCAAACAATCGTGAAGGCAATATGAATCCACTTTTTGAGACCATTATCAAGCACGTACCACATCCCGATGTTGATCTCGATGGTCCATTGCAGTTGCAGGTTTCGAGCCTAGATTACGATACTTATGTTGGCGTACTCGGTATAGGTAAAATTACTCGTGGAACGTTACACACAAACGCAGCCGTCAGCGTAGTGGCCACAGACGCAACACCACGCCGCGCACGTGTGCTGGAAGTATTTGGTTTCGATGGCCTGAAACGACAGCGAGTTGAGTCTGCCAGCGCAGGTGATATTGTCGTTTTTAGCGGCATCGATAAACTCCGTATCTCGGACACATTATGCGATCGAGATCACGAAGAAGCACTTCCACCTCTGAGTGTCGACGAACCAACGGTCAATATGACCTTTCAAGTCAACAAGTCACCCTTCGCCGGACAAGACGGCAAATACCTGACAAGTCGGCAAATTCGAGAACGACTGGAGCAAGAGCTCAAGCATAACGTCGCGTTGCGCGTTGATAACACCAGTGATCCGGATAAGTTTCGCGTCTCAGGTCGTGGTGAGCTTCACCTCTCAGTGCTTGTTGAAACTATGCGTCGTGAAGGATTCGAGTTGGCTGTTTCTCGTCCCGAAGTCATCATGCATGACGTCGATGGCGCCACACATGAGCCGTGGGAACAACTGACTGTTGATTTTGAAGAGGCCTATCAGGGTGCGGTTATGACCCGGCTAGCAGATCGCAAGGGTGAGTTGCAGAACATGCTTCCTGACGGCAAAGGCCGTATGCGGCTTGATTACATAATTCCGACGCGCGGGTTAATCGGCTTTCGAACCGAATACATGACGGCCACGTCAGGCACCGGCCTTCTCTACCACGTACTCGAAAAGTATGCGCCCCGCGTCAAAGGTGCGATTGCTCAGCGCAGTAATGGCACTTTAGTATCAATGGTGCAAGGTAAAGCCCTCGCCTATGCTCTTTTTAACCTCCAGGAACGCGGTAAGCTATTTCTCGGTCACGGCGCACCCGTGTATGAAGGTATGGTAATTGGCATTCATAAACGGCAGAACGATCTAGTGGTTAATCCGACAAAGGCCAAACAGCTGAATAACATCCGCGCGGCAGGAACTGACGAAAACCTGATTCTGACGCAGCCACTTCGCTATTCTCTTGAGCAATCACTTGAGTTTCTGGACGATGACGAACTCCTTGAGGTGACACCATTAAATCTTCGTATTCGAAAGAAGCATCTGACTGAGGTTGATCGTAAGCGTGATTCGCGCCAGAAGGCATCGTGACGGGGAGCGCAGCAACGCTAGCTTTTGCCGACCTGCAACCCGAGGATATTGTATCAACGCTAGTAGACCTAGATTTTGACTGTGACGGCCGGTTTCTCGCTCTAAACAGCTATGAGAATCGCGTTTATCAGATCGGAATTGAGGATGAGGGACCGGTAGTCGCCAAGTTTTATCGGCCAGCTCGTTGGTCTGATGAATGCATTCACGAAGAACATACCTTCTCGCTCGATCTAGCTGCTCAGGACATCCCTGTTGTACCGCCAATGATTATTGACGGTCAGACGCTAAAGCATTCTGGTCATTACCGACTTGCCGTATTCCCTTGTCGAGGTGGTCGGGCACCCGACCTCGACAATTATGAGCTCCTCACCCAACTCGGCCGACTGATCGCCAGAATCCATCTGGAAGGCGAAACAAAGTCGTTTGTGCACAGGCCACGCATCGACATTGACAGCTACGGCGTGCAATCCATTAATTACCTGCTCGACAATGAGTTCATTCCAGAGCAGAACTGCGAGGCTTACGAGAGTATCGTCGAATTTGTATTGGATGGAGTTGAGGCATGCTTCGAGCGCGCCGGAGGCATTCGCGAGATACGCTTGCATGGCGACTTTCATCCGGGCAACGTTCTGGTCAATCAGGATCGACTGCATATTGTCGATCTCGATGACTGTCGGCATGGGCCCGCTGTGCAGGACCTTTGGATGTTCCTGTCCGGAGATAAGGAAGAACAAACCCCACAGCTTGAAGCTTTACTGGAGGGCTACCAATCTTTCCGGCGCTTCGACCCGCGTGAGCTTCACTTAATTGAAGCATTGCGTAGTTTACGTATCATGCATTACGCCGCCTGGCTTGCTCGCCGTTGGGAAGACCCCGCTTTCAAAGTGGCGTTTCCATGGTTCGACAGTGCACGCTATTGGGATGATCATATTCTGGCGCTGCGCGAGCAAGTCGCTTTGATGCAGGAAGCCCCACTGGAATGGCGCGATTTCTAGCCTGTCGTATTATCAATCCCGTCTTCACGGAAGATTGTGCCGCCGGTAAACGAATCGGGAAGTAATAAAATATTGTTGAAGCTTCAGTAATTGTTTATATTGCAGCGCATATGCGACTCGGTACATTTTTTTGACTAAAAAAATCAACAGTTTGGTGAAAGCAATATTGCAGCGACGCGCTTCGTGGTTCGCGATCTTGCCGATTGCGTTGTTGCAACTGACGATCGCCATCCACCAATTCGATCATATTGCCGACTACACTGAGGAGGGCTGTCATGTCTGCGCTCAGTTAGACCGAGTCGATGCAGCGGTCGATCAACCCGCTGAGACAGCACTACCGCGACCAAACGAGCTACTAAGGTCCAACGCACCTGCAGTTTTCATAACGCCAGCACCTGTTCGCAATTTTTATGCTCGGGCACCGCCCCAGATCTGATCTATACGAAAGTTGACTTATAGCGATCATGGCAAAGCTGTGTTCGCTGATATCAGCGCACCTTCCGTGCGTCCTACCGACTGATCAGAGAATAAAGAACATGAAGATTACGAACCATTTCTCGATGGCCGCGGCCATCGCAGTTTGCACCTCTCCGCTTGTTGCCTCAGCACAAAGCAATGAGGATACACATCATCAAATTGACCAAATTATAGTAACAGCGTCACCACTCCGCAGTACCGTAGAGGAGCTCGCGCAACCGACCACCGTCATTCGCGGCGATGATCTTATAAAGAAGCAATCCACCAGTATTGGCGAGATGCTGTCTCAGGAACCAGGGCTGAGTTCGACTTATTTTGGCCCCATAGCCTCACGTCCAGTCATCCGCGGCCAATACGGGGAACGGGTGAGCGTCCTAATAAACGGACTTGACGCGTTAGACGCATCAGGCTTCAGCGAGGACCATCAAGTGACTACTGATGGGATCCTTGCTGAGAGCATTGAGATCATCCGTGGTCCAGCTACGCTGCTATACGGGAGCGGTGCTGCAGGCGGGTTAATCAACGTCGTCGATACTCGATTACCTGAACAGTCAATCGACAGACCATTTTCGGGTGGTGTTGCAGTAGGCGCGGACACCGCCGCCGGAAATCGCGAAGTAGCCATGCGGAGCCTCCTTGTTGGAAATGGCATCAATGGATCAGGATCGAGCACGCTTAGTTTTGACTACTTTAGGCGTTCAACCAATAACATCACGATACCCGGATTTGCAGAATCTGCGGCATTTATTGCAGCTGAAGAAGCTGAAGAAGCCGCGGAAGGTCATGACGGAGACGACGATCATGGCGACGAGGAGGAAGCATTTGGCCTCGTTGATAACACAGATAGTGAAACCAGTGGTGCTGCGGTAGGTGCTTCATTTATTGGCGACAGAGGCTTTTTTAGTGCTTCGTTAAGTGGCTTCGATAGTGAATACGGTATTCCAGGACATCATCATGAAGAGGAAGAGGAAGAGGAAGAGGAACCTCATGACGAAGAGGAAGAAGCAGTAAGGCTTGACGTTCAGCAGAGGCGGATTGATGTAAAAGGAGAATATAATTTAGACGGAAAATTTATCAGTGATATTCACTATCGAGCTGCAGTGAATGACTACACGCACACCGAATTCGAAGGTGCGGAAACTGGAACAGTTTTCGAGGTCAAGGGTTCGGATAACCGACTTGAACTGCGTCATGTCCCCTGGGGTAACCTTGCAGGTACCATCGGTATCCAATACAAGCAAGTCGACTTCGCCGCCATCGGTGAAGAGGCCTTTGTCCCTGCAACAGATACATCACGATTCAGCCTGTTCGCTTTCGAGGAGCTGCGGCCGAATGACAGTTGGACCCTTCAGGCTAGCGCCCGTATCGAGAGCCAGAAGATTGCGGGTGCAGCATTGAGTCAGCAATACGACAATAGTGCTTTTGGCGCTTCTGTCGGCGCAATCTGGCGCCCGATTGAGAATATCCGCATATCCGCGAATCTCGCATTAACCGAGCGTCACCCGACAGCGACTGAGCTTTATGCGAGTGGCCCGCATCTTGCTACGCAACGATATGAACGAGGATCAACGGTACTCGGCAATGGATTACTCGACCTCGAGGAATCTACCAATCTCGATTTGACCGTTCATGGCGATACGGGGGGACTTGAATGGTCAATCACAGGGTTCGTCAATAGTGTGGACAACTACATTACTTTGCAGCCAACGGCGCTCGAATTAGATGGGCTGACCGTATTTGACTACGGCCAGAGCGATGTCAAATTCTATGGCATCGAAGCACAAGCATTGTTCGAGCTGTGGGATCGTGATGATAGTCATCTCCACCTGAGCGTATTTACGGATTTCGTTCATGCCGAACAGAGTACATCAGGTGCTTACCTATCAAGGATTCCGCCATCGCGGGTTGGCCTTGAGCTGCATGGTGGCTGGAATCAGTTCGATGTCAGTCTCGATGCGACCTTTGCTGCGGATCAAAATAAAATCACAACGTATGAGTTGCCGACAGAGGGGTATACGCTCTTAAATCTAAGTGTAAACTATGCATTTGATGATCCTGATCTTTATTTATTCGTCCGTGGCTCGAACCTGTTGGATGAAGAGATTCGTCAGCATACCTCACCGCTGAAGGACCTCATTCCACTGCCCGGTCGTTCGCTACACGTTGGGCTACGCTACGAATTCTGATTACTGCCTTACGAGTTTGCTATTGCGGGGTCATTTCAAGCAAATATGCAACTTGGTTGCCGAGATCGGTGTCATCCGGTCTCGGCTTTTGCTTTAGTCTGATTTGGTGCCTTTATATCGATTGTGATTACAGTCGTGAACGTATAATCATTTGCACTCGCCAGATCAGCCAACTAAAGTGGCGAAAAGCGCTAATTGCGGCAAATCCGTGAACCATACGGCTCAGGCTCACTCAGAGCTAGCAATCGCACTCATTCACTTTGGCGGGCTTCGACCACTTGATCGCAACGAGATATTTTAGATACAGCATCATTTTAATCGTCGCTTTTGTCGCTGGATGTGCATCCATTGTCACAGTCGAAGGTCCATCAATTCCGCGACCTCACTTCGATAAGTTACCCCTAATTGTGGCGCTTCGCCTGCCTGCCGAATTCCAAGACTTCGTACACGAAGAAAATGTATTAGGACGGGAGCCCTGGACCATCAAGCTTGGCTCATCCAATGCCAAATTTTTTACGCAGCTGTTCGGATACATGTTCGATAACGTCATTGTGCTCGGCCCGGACGACGATGTGCTCGGCTATACTTTCGACGCGCTCGTTGAACCCACGATCGAGGGGTTTGAGTTTTCCGTCCCAAATCAAAGTAAAACAGATGCATTCGTTGTGTGGATTCGATATCGCATGCAGGTGTTTGACAGTGTGGGTACCAGCGCCTCAACGTGGACTGTAAGCGCGTATGGGAAAAGCCAAACAGAAGGCTTGAGTGATGAAGAAGCATTACAGCGCGCAGCGGTTCTAGCGATGAGAGACGCCGCCGCATTGATATTATTACAGATGGACAAAGCGACCAACATTGGGGTGCTCGCGGACGGACCCATTGATACTGGCAAGCCTGACTCAGGCGAAGCAAGCGATGGAAATTTGGTTCGCGATGAGCCTACAGTGTTCGATATCTTTACTATCGGAGGCATCGATGAAGTTACGAATTAGTTGCATTGCAGTAATCGTTGCCATCACAACGAGTGGCTGCGTGACAGCGACTATAGAGAACGCACGAGTAGAAACGACTGGCTTACTCGAGGGAGAGGCCGTTGTTGTCATAGCGAAGAGCTATCACCAGGGAAACGAAACGGAAGCTGACTACATTCAATGTGTTGAAACAGCACTAGGGTATGGTGTGAGTGCCCTCAATGTAGTCCCTGCCCAACAATTCATTGACAAACTATTTCCATGGTTTGAGCCGCGAACAGCACCGAGCAATACGAAGGGTCTTATGCAATTTATGGAAAAACTGGGAGTATCCAAGGCCATCGAATTGATGGGAGTGCGATAC
>Ga0055584_100001095_pt1 | contig 26415 bp, 9 predicted proteins | sample OSDHelmetaG_FD_58716 | JGI IMG/M metagenome (GOLD analysis project Ga0055584, IMG submission 58716) | Pelagic marine sediment microbial communities from the LTER site Helgoland, North Sea, for post-phytoplankton bloom and carbon turnover... | ecosystem: Environmental > Aquatic > Marine >...
CACAGTGGACGAAGTTCGCTGGTTGTTGACGAACTGGGTCGATGGTCCGGTGCTCCTGATGCTGAACGACAATTTTCAGCGATTTCGAGCGAATCAACGACCGGTCTTCAATGTGCTTGACGCTGATCGCGACGGAACGATTTCCGCTGGAGAACTGGCGAACTCGGTAACCGCGTTCGAGAAATGCGATTTCAACCGCAACGACATTGTCGAGTACACTGAGCTCGCGAAGGTCGCCAGTAACCCCGACCAACGAAAGTCAAAGCACTCCGGGCCTGGCAAACTGATCTTCCGAATTCCGGATGTCCGGTCATCGGTCGCCATGTATCAACGGATCGCCGCTCGGTATCCGGCACCAGAACCTGGCACTACACCACTGCTGCCTCGGTTTGACGTGAATACAAACGGAAAGCTTGATGCGGACGAGCTTGCTGTGCTCAAGATCGCGAAACCGGATTTGAGTTTCACGATTGCGTTTAACACGGAAGACTCAAGCAAGTCGCGAATCGAAGTGACAGCGGCTGGGTCACCGATGGAAGCCGACGCGACACAATCGATCTCCCTGGCCATTGGCGGAACGACGGTCACGTTTTCTGCGGTTCAGTCAGGCAAGAGCGATCAGATTTCGATCGGAGCCGTCAACGATGGTTATCCGATTTTGCCAGTCATTGATCCGAATGAAGATGGACGATTTACGATCCGGGAACGACGCGGCCTCATCGACAGTTTGTTGAAATTTGATGAGAACCTGGACGGAAGTCTTAGCAAAAATGAAACGGAAGCGACTATTCGCGTTTGCTTTGGATTAGGCCCACACGTACATCGAGAATTGGTCGCGTTGCGTCAGGTGAATCCGAATTCCAAAACGCCCGTTGTGGCCGGTCCAGAATGGTTTGTCCGAATGGATCGGAATCGTGACAACGATCTCTCTGACAGGGAATTCTCGGGTACGGAAGAACATTTCGCCGGTCTGGACACAGATCGAGACGCCTTGATCAGTGCTCAGGAAGCCCTGGACTACGACCGGCGACAGAAGCAATCGACAGACACCACCGAATCGACGACTGAAGAACCAACAGAAACGCCGACAGAAGAAACCGCAACAGAGACGGAATAATTAATATGAATCGCCTTGAAACGTCGCCCAAACCGAGTGGCCAGCCAAAGGACAACGGACACGCAAAAAGTGACATCGCCACATCAGCCGATGTCGCCGAAGCGGTTGACCGGGTGCACGAAAAGTTCAGCGAGTTACGAGAGCAACTCGCTGGAGTCATCGTCGGTCAGCATGAAGTCTCGGAGCAACTGCTGATCGCATTACTCTGCCGCGGGCATTGCATCCTACAGGGGATGCCTGGCCTGGCGAAGACGATGCTTGTTTCGACACTGGCCTCGCTGATCGACATGTCGTTTCGTCGAGTTCAGTTCACTCCGGACCTGATGCCTGGCGACATTACCGGTACCGAAGTTCTGGAAGAAGATCACACGACCGGAAAACGAATCTTCCGCTTCGTCGAAGGGCCACTATTTGGCAACGTGATCCTGGCCGACGAAATCAATCGCACACCGCCAAAGACTCAAAGTGCCCTGCTTGAGGCGATGCAGGAGCGACAGATCACCGTGTGCGGGAAAACGTACAGTCTCCCTGATCCATTCTTTGTCTTGGCGACACAGAATCCGGTTGAAACTGAGGGCACGTACCCGCTTCCTGAAGCTCAGCTCGACCGCTTCCTGCTGAAAGTTCACGTTCAATACCCGGATCGTGAACAGGAACTCGAAATTGCCCGACGGCAGACGACGGATTATTCGTTTGAAACAAAAACCGTGCTGGACGCCGACGATCTACATGCGATGCAATCGCTCGTTCGAGACGTCGTCGTTTCGGATCATGTTTACGCGGCGGCGTTGGACCTCGTCCGCGGCACTCGTCCAGACGAAGGAGAAATGGCGGCCGAGCTTCAACAAATGGTTCAATGGGGAGCCGGTCCACGAGCCACCATCGCGCTGTTGCTGGCGGCGAAAGCTCGTGCGTTGCTCAACCGAAGATGTCACGCCACAACGGCCGACCTTGTCGCGGTCGCCCATCCGGTTTTGCGTCACCGCATTATTCTGACGTTCAACGCCGAAGCCGCAGGCATCGACGCCGACTCGGTTCTGACAAAGATTGTCGAAGCAACCCCGTCACTGCAGAAGCAGGCAAAAGACGCACCCGCGTAATTCGGCGGTCCAACGACAATGCTCAGCTTATTCAAATCCAAGTCGAAATCTGTTCCGCCCTCGAGGGCGAACGGTAAGGCTGCGCCGTCGGGCGAGATCGTTGATCCACGGGTCATGGACCAGATCGGCCATCTGGAGCTTCTTTCGCGAACCGTCGTAGACGGTCTGCTGGCCGGAAAGCATCGATCGACCACCAAAGGTGGATGCTGCGAATTTGCGTCGCACCGGCAGTACGCTCCGGGAGACGAAATTCGCCAGATCGACTGGCAGGTTTACGCCCGGAACGATCGCTACTTCATTCGGCAGTTTGAAGAAGAAACCAACCTGCACGGAATCGTCGCAGTCGACACCAGCGGCTCCATGAAGTTTGGCATGTCGACAGTCAGCAAACTTCACTACGCGTGCCAGGGTGCGGCTTGCCTTTCACGATTACTGCTGCATCAACGCGACGCAGTCGGAGCGGTCATTCTGAACGAGAACAAGCCATTGTTCGTTCCGCCGAAACAGCACGCGGCGCATCTTCAGGCGATCCTCGCGGCACTACAGTCAGCTCAGCCGAGCGACGGTGGCGATGTTGGCATGCAGATTCGGGCGGCGATTCCTCGGCTGCGCCGTCGAGGAATGTTCGTCCTGTTTTCTGACTGCTTCGGTGACCTCGACGAACTCGGCAAAGCACTCCGCATCGTCCGAGCCAAAGGGCACGACGTTGTGGTGATGCACGTCCTTGCTCCCGAAGAAATCCATTTCGATTTCCGACGCTGGTCGTCGTTCCAGTCACTCGAACTTGCCAGCCAGAAAATGAATCTCGACCCCGCTTCGATCAGGGAAGAATACCTCAAGCGGTTTCGGAGTTTCCTTGAAAACCTGGAAGAACTCGTGACTGGACTCGGTGGCGATTACATCCGCATGACCACGAACCACGACCTGGCCGACACGCTTGGGTGGTTCCTCCGCAGCCGCATTGCAAGAAGTAAATAGCCACACCTTTCCCAATCAATACAGCGATACGGAGAAGTTAGAGCGTGAGTTTTCTGAGTATGGCATTCCTGGCCGCTTTGCCTTTAGCGGCGGCCCCGATTCTGCTGCACCTCTTCGATCGACGACGAAACGTTGTCATCGAATGGGGGGCGATGCAGTTTCTGATGGAAGCCGCGACTCGGCGAACAAGTGCCAGAAAACTCAAACAGTGGCTGTTGCTTCTGCTGCGAGTCCTGGCTGTCGCTCTTCTTGTGCTGTCGCTTGCTCAGCCCATGCTGCCAGGAAACTGGTTCGGCAACACAGAACGTGGCGAGACGATTTTTGTCGTCGACAACTCAATGTCCATGTTACGAACGACTGGTGACATGTCGCTGTTTGATGCTGCCATCGAGCGGGCCGCCGAAACGATTCAGGAAATGCCGGCTGGTGATTCCGTGCGAGTACTGCTGGCATCGCCTTATCCGACGTGGGCGATGGGCGGCAGCATGCGAGTCGACTCGGGCTTCCGTGAAGCGATCAAAGATGAAATGCGGGAACTTCACCCGACGCATGGCCGCAGCGATTTACTGTCAGCACTGTTTACGGCCGCGCAGGCAGAAGTCGCGCCGACTCAGCACAAGCGACGTATCGTTTTGCTGACAGATGGCCAGGGCTCTGACTGGAGCATCGCCGACGATGCCGGTTGGAAACGTTTTCGTGAAGTCCTGACTTCTGCGTCGATCCCGACGCAACTGGACGTTGTGGAGCTCGATAAGAAAAGCAAACCGGCCAGCAACCTCGCCGTGAACAACATCCGCGCGAGCCGCACGGTCATCGGTGTTAACAAGTCCTTCAGCCTGACGGCACAAGTGCAGAACTACGGACGCAACACTTCAGTCCCCTGTTCGGTGACATGGACAATCGACGGGGCCGAGGAGCACGACAGCCAAATTCCCAATCTGGACGGTGGCGAAGTTCACGATGTCGCGTGGAAGTATTCATTCGCCGAGACCGGGGTCTATGCCCTTTCATGTTTGATCGACTCAAAGGACGAACTTGCTCCGGACAACGAAGCGACGGTAGTCGTTGAAGTCGTCAACGAAGTGCCGATCGTTTTAGTCGAGAGTGCTCCGGACCTGGCTGAAATGCAACGGGATGCGTTTTTCATTCAGGCCGCGTTGGGCTGGTTGGACGGCGAGTCACTCGACGAGCGCGGCGTACACGCTCCAACTCTGATGGAACCGGCTCGCTTGGAACGAACGAACCTGCAGGCTTACAGAGCGGTCGTCGTTCCAAACCTGACAGTGCTCAGTGATGGAATCGTTGCCCGGCTTCGAGACTACGTTTCCAGTGGTGGCGGGTTGTGGATCGGACTTGGCGCCCGAACGGACATTGAAGCATTCAATCAACATTTCTTCGCCGATGGCGACGGCTTGTCACCGCTGGCGATCGACCGGATCGTCGATGAGCGGCCGTCGATCACCGATCGCGATGTGAAATCTCAGTTGACCCGAATCGACCCATTCCTGAAGGAACATCCTGCGACAGCGGAACTGGCTGACACCGACCGACTTGATACGGGTGAGATTACCGTTTCCAGGCATTTTCGTTTTGTGCCGCCGCCCGAAGGTGAAGATGTTTCTGTACTGCTAGGCCTGACCAATGGCGAACCACTCGCCGTCGAAAAATACGTTGGCCGTGGTCGAGTAATCGTCCAGGCCGTCCCGCTTCGAATGCAGTGGAGCGAGCTTGCTCGATCGCAGGCATTCGTCGTGATGGTCCAGGACTGGCTTTCGTACCTGACGCAGCCTCAGGCAACTCGGCACAACCTGTCGCCCGGCGACCCGCTTTCAGTTCACCTTGCCGATGACAGCGCTCGTGATGCCACACTGCACACGCCACATGGAGATTCGATCGAACTGACGGCGGACTCAGCTGGTGACGGAGTTGTGTTCCGATCAAGCCGAACAATTTTACCGGGCAACTACACGCTGGAATTCGGAACGGCAGGCGACGGAATTCCATTTCACGTAAACCGTGATCCTCGCGAATCGGACCTCACTTCGCTGACAACGGCGGATCGACAGCTCCTGGCCGAAGTATCCGGACTCAGCAGAGCCGTCGGAACGAACGCTCTGACGGTGACAAACCAAACCGATCCATTGTGGCCGATGCTGCTGATGATCCTGGTCGGCCTGATCGCCGCCGAGCTGCTTCTTTCCGGAATCATTTCCCGCGAACGCTTCGGCTCTGATCCGATCGCTGAAACGACCGAATTGTGGGCCGAACAGCAGGCAAGATTCCCGATCAGTTTCGGCCAGAAACCTTCGGCGGCACCAGCTCGTCAAGGCCGAGCTTCAGAACCAACCCCTCACCAGACAACGACAAACTGACATGCCACCCACAACCACCAGCAACATTGAACGCATCGTCATGGAAGGGCCAATTGGTCTTTCGATGGCGATCGCTGCTGGAGTGATCCTACTGTTGGGCTTCGGCTGGGCGTTGTGGCATGAACGCCGAATACTCGGGCAGCGACAGACGATCCTGTTCTGGGCTTTGCGAGGCACCGCTCTGGGGACGGTACTCTGGATGCTGCTGGCTCCGGAGAATATCCGAGTTGAAACGTCGACCACGCGAAAAGTCGTTGCCGTCGTAACTGACGTCAGCGGCAGTATGCTGACTGTTGATCCGGCCGGAACATCGGATGAGTTTCGCTGGGCCGCCGCGTTGCCCGGCGGGCAAGACTACTCCATCACGCGAGCCGCCGACAAATCGATCGCGGCGGTCGGGATCGCTGTCCAGCACCTGCTGAAAGCATCTGAAGCAATTAGACAAAGAAAGCCCGAGAGCGAAGTCGTCGAGTTAACCTCTGCGACAAACCGGGCTTTACAGCGGGTAGTAGAACATTTGCAGAAAGTCCAAAGCGAGTCGGCACCAGCCAGCCGTGCAAAAGCTCTCGCGGGACGTTTGATTAAGACACTCGACGGCTCCGAATTTGAAGCGTTCACAAGATTGTGCGTCGCTCTTCAGAAAGGCCGAACTCCGGCGCAGAAAGGGTGGCGGGAAAGTCTTCCGGATCTGGAGCATCGTATTGCCAGCCTCAGACGCTCATTGCACGAACTGGCTCGACTGGTCGCTGAAGATGAAGCCAGAGTTCTGGCGAAGAACGACTCGAAACTCCTCGCGTCCGTCCGCAAATCACAACGTGTCGAACGTGCAGCCTCGTTCGTTGGAAGCCTGCATAAGTCTGTGCTCGATTCGGTTCAGGACAAAGCTGACGTGCGACTCAGTTCTTTCGATCAATCAGTGACGCTGCTGACCGACCAGAAAACGCCCGAGAGTTCGCTGCGAAAGTTTGCGATTCGGGACAAGGAAGTAACGGGCTCGGCACTCGGCACCAACGTGACCGCGTTGCTTGAACAGCTCAATCTGGATCGGCAGGAGCAGCCACTCGCAGCCGTAATTTTGCTCAGCGACGTCGCCCACAATCAGATGGACCAAACTAATCCTCGCGAAGTCGCAGCCACGCTGAACAACACTCCGGTCTACATCGTGCCGATTGGCAACACTCAACACGTCCGCGATGTATTGCTTCAATCGGTCTACGCTCCGGCCGTCGCCATGCGAAACGACGATATCGTTATCGAAGCTCGCGTTCAGGCTTACGACTGCGAAGGCGAAATCTGCATCGTCAAGCTGCTGCAGGACGGCGAGATGATCGACTTCCGCGAAGTTGTGCTGGACTCCGGATTCGCCAGCCGAACGGTCCGCTTTGAACAACAGATGCCGTCTATGGGGCTGCAGCAGTTTCAGGTGTCAATCTCTCCGCTCGAAGATGAACTCACCGACGAAAACAATATCTCCGAATTTGAAGTCAACGTGACCAGAAGCGACATCAAAGTTCTGCTGGCCGACGAAATCTCCCGCTGGGAATATCGCTACCTGTCGCAACTGTTCCGACGCGATCCGAAGATCGAATGCGACGAGCTGTTGTTTCATCCTCGAAAACGAGCGACAGGTCGACGCGAAGAATCCGGTACTTTCCCGGTAACGGTCGACGAATGGGACCAGTACGACGTCGTACTTCTGGGCGATCTGATCCCCGAACATCTGCCTGTCGCTGTGCAGGAATCCTTGATTGAGTATCTCGAAAACCGCGGCGGAACGGTCGTCATGATTGCTGGCCAGGAAGCCATGCCGCACGCGTTCGTCGACCACCCTCTCGAAGACATCCTTCCGGTACAGAAGCTCGACCTTTCTGTTTCACAGAATGCTAACCACTACGCATTTCGGCTGACCGATGCCGGCCGGGATCACAACGCGTTGATGATTGGCGACACGAAGGAATCCACGCAGATCGCCTGGGACTTCGTCAACCGGTTCTCGCCGTTACACCACGTTTCCGATTGGCGTCAACCTCGGCCATCCGCTCACACGTTGATTTCGGCCGTACCTCGCGGAAGCCTCGACGAAGAAGCCGACGGCAAAGCCAGTGCGTTTCTTTGCTGGCAGCCGGTTGGCCGAGGTCGTGTTGTCTACCTTTCCGGCCCTGACACTTATCGGCTGCGATATCTTCGTGGTGACGCTCTGCATTACCGATTCTGGGGACAACTGCTGCGATGGGCCGTTGCTTCCGACCTGTCGGCGGGTACGAAGTTTGTCCGAGTGCGGACTGACAAATCGCGATACCAGAAGCAGGACGACGTTCGCGTCACCGTCAAACTGGTTGATTCCGAAGGCGTTCCGGTTGTGGCCGACGATCTTGAAGTTCACGTCGTCTCCGATGATGACGAGCGTACTGTGCCCCTGAAGCCAATCGCCGAAATTCCTGGCGAGTATCTCGCTGAAGTTCGTTCGTTATCGCCGGGCGAATATCGCGTTGAGCCGATTGGATCAGTCGTCACCGACTTGCAGAAAGACAGTACCGGCGAAGCGGCATCGGCCAGCTTCACGGTTCAGGCAGACGCTCCTTTGGAGCTGGTCGATACTCGTTGCGACCGAGCACTGGCTCAACAGATTGCAGACATCACTGGCGGCCAGGTTCTGCCACCAACCGCCGTCGAAGAGATTCTTGAACTAACGAATCTCGACCCCATCGTCACCGAACGAATTGAAACCCGGCCGTTGTGGCTGGAATGGAAGTATCTGTGGATCGTCTTTGGCTGCCTCCAGATCGAATGGATGATTCGAAAGTGGAAAGGGCTGTCGTAGGGTGAGCGTTTTGCTCACCTGCCCATTAGTGACCAGCAATTCGCTCGTCGCCACGACAAAGGAATAAGGACTTTAAGCATGTCCAGAATCATGAACTCATCAGCGTTGCCATCGGCGATGGAGCAGAAGCTGCGGCAAATCCGCTGGCGGCAATCGCTGCTGGCATTTCTGCGAGCCATCGCCATCTCAGCATCCGTGCTCATCGTGGCGATGGTCCTGGCGATGGCCTTCGACTGGTCCGTCACCCTGTTCAGCACGAGCGTGCGAATTGGCCTGACGATCGGAGTCGTTGCGTTAGCCATCGTGGCATTGGTGGTTGCCGGCCTGCCTCCACTACTGGCGGCGCTACGAATTACACGTGCCGCTTCGAATGCCGACGACGAAGTTCCGCAACTCGAAGAACGCTGGACCACTGTCACATCCTTCGCGAACTCCGAACATCAGCCGACGTCGAAAACCGGCCAGGCAATGCTTCAACAAGTGACCAGCGAAGCGGTGGCGATGGGCCGACTGGTCAGGCCAACGCAAGTTGCACGTCCGACGGCGATTCGACCTGCTGCCATCATGCTGGGGGCGTGCGGCCTGATTTTCTCCGCATTTCTGGCCATCAACTGGCCACAAACTTCCGTGCTCATGCAGAGGTTCTGGTCGCCAGCTACGAACATCACGGCGACTCAACTGAAAAGCGTGACAGGAGATGTCGAAGTTCCTCGCGGAGAATCCCTCGACCTTGTTACCGAACTGTCCGGAGTTCCTCGCGAGTTCGCGACGCTTGAACTTGCCACTGGCGACGAATTTGTCGACAGCTTTGAACTCACCCCGGATGAAGTCCAGGCGAACGCCTTCATTCATCAACTGACCGCCGATGAACCGTTTCGCTATCGAGTAGTCGCTGGCGACGGTCAAACTCCCTGGCACACGGTCGGCGTGATTGATCATCCGGCACTCGGCGAAGTTCGTTTGACGGTGACCGCTCCAAAGTACGCTGACCGGCCGAAGTACGAGAAGTCGCTGATCCCCAGTCGCGTGCGAGTCATCCAGGGCAGCCGTCTGGAACTGATGATGAAGCCCGTCGACGCGTTGGAGCGGCTGGAACTTGCTCTGACGATCGAAGGCACGTCGGGCGATTCAGACGACGCTCCCACAGAAACCGTACTGACGCTCAAGCCGGACGCTGATGGCTGGTATCGATACGAAACTCAACTGATGGAAGATGTGGCTCTGCAGCCAACGCTTGTAAATTCGCACGGTCTGACTAACGAAGACCGACATCGCTGCCGAATCCAAGTCATCCCGGATAAGGCTCCATTCGCAAGAGTCATCAGCCCGACCGATGAAATGGCTGTTGCATTTGACGATGTGCTCCCCATCAAGTTTGAAGCTCATGACGATCACGGAATCGCCACGGCAGAACTGGTGGTCTATGACGAGTCCGCTACTGAAGAGGGTGAGGAGCCAAAGATTCTAGAGATCATTCCAATTCCTCTGGGCGACCAGGCGTTGGAAAAGCATGTCATGGCGACAGCGGAGCTAGACCTGAACGAACTTGGCGTCAAAGAGGGGACGAACATCAGCTACACAATTCGCGTGACCGACACGCGAATGCTGGAACTTGATCCGGACAACATGCGGGCTCAGATGTCCGAAGCCAAACCTGGCAAGTCCGACAAAGACACCGAAATGGCGGATGCATCCGAACAAGGGGACGCTGCTCAAAGGGACGGCGATCAGGAAGCCGGTGAATCACACAACGGCACTCCTTCTGACTCGGAATCTGCCACTCGAAATAAAGAAGCTGACCCAGACGCTGAGAAGATGAAGGACATGCTGGCCTCGGCTGGCGACCTCAACAAGAAACAGACGGATGCTCGCGAAGCTGCAGAGAACAACCTTGGGCCACAATCTGCAAGCAAGCAAAATGGAGAGACATCATCGTCCGAATCTGAGCCTGAGAAAGAACGCTCGAAGGGTGATACGAGCAACGAGAATGCAAAAACGACAGCGAATGAAGGCGATGCTTCAAAGAAGGCAAAATCCGATACCGACGACGACTCGAAAGAATCATCAGAAACAGAGCGAAAAGGAATTCGCACGCTGCCGCAATCCGATGCTTCGGCCGGTGACGAATCCGAAAAGGCAGAGTCACAATCTGCTAACGATAAAGATAAAGAAGCGGGAACGCTCGATGCGAAAGGAGAGCCTGGTAAGCCGAACGGAGCAAAGCCTGGCGAAAATGATCCCAATGGAGAGTCTGCTGACGAGAAGCCGACTCCGAAAAGTGACAGCAATACAGCACTCGCCTCTAACGATCCGAAGACTGACGGCGATCCGATGCCCGCTAAGAATGGATCAGACGCTGGCGCCGAACCTCGCGAGAATGATTCTGACAAGAACAACTCGGAGCGAGATGCTGAAAATGCAAAACAGATGCTGGCACAGGCGGGCGATGAGAAAAAGGACGATTCCCAGCCACGGAAAAACTCTGGTGGCGGTTCGAGCAACTCCGATTCCGAAAAGAAACCACAGGAGAAGCGTGACGAGCCAGGCGAAGAAGGCGCTCCGCGGAACGTCAGCGTTGCTCTGGCACCGCAGCAGTCAGAAAGTGGACAGAACACCGAAACAAAAAAACGAAAACTGAAGATCACACAGCGTCTGACAGCAGTCGCCGCCGCCAGTGGTCGTAAAGCAACCGCGACGAAAATTCGTGATCGCGTTGTACGAATCGACGAAATGCTGGCGGAAGCCGAAACTGCTCTGACGGCCGTTGTCGAACGGAACATTCCTGACGCCGATCGAAGCGAACAGTTTCGTATGCTCGACAAGCAGCTTGGCGATATTGAGGAGTACGTCGCTGAGCTTCGTAACGAAACCAAAGAGCAACAATTTGCTTTTGTTGGTTTGCAGATGGTTCACATTACGCGGACGCATGTGACTCCTGCTCGCGATCGAGCTTACATCGCCATCCGAGAACCACTTGGCACCGACAACCCAACCGTCGCTCTGCATCACGTTGTGCGAGCTCGAGAAATGCTCAACGCACTTCTAAAACGTTACGACAAAGTTGCTCGTGATGAAGAGCTTGCCAAGGCTTTAGACGAATCAGTCGAAATGTATGAAGTCATGGTCGAGCGAAGTCAGCAGTTGATGCGCGAAGCTCGACAGAACATGAATCCATTGAAACGTAAGATGGGAGTGATCGAGGTCGACCAGAATTACCTCGATCGATACGCCGAAGTCGCCAACATGCGACGTGAGATGCTGGCAGAATTTGGCCGCATGCTGGGTGAAGACCCGCGACTTCTATCTCGTTACCTCGACATCGTAAGACGGCGGCGGCAATCGCTGCGCAACCAATTGTCAGAAATCTCAATTCGCCAGGAAGAAGTGACCACGGAATTGAGCAGTTGGCTACAGGTTGAAGATGATCAGCGTGCAGACTTGTGGGCAATTATTGCAGAACTGCGAATGCACGCGGCCACGTCGTTGGCTAAGGAGGCTTCAGGGCTTGCTGAGCGAATGGAGCAGGTGATGCCGCTGAGCCTGCGAACAGACCAGACAACCCCGGCTCTGGTGATTGGACATGCACAACAGATCGCCCGAGTCGCTCGCGAAATTACTTTCGACAAGAAGACGTTCCTGAAGCAGCTTGCACAGGGTGAAGAACCAATCGATCTGCAGCCAAAGGCCGAACAACTGAGCTATCTGTTCGGTGAGCTGGATGCTGCCTTGGAACAGCTCAATTTCGAGAACGACGACTCAGAAGAAACCGAAGCCTATGTCACGACCAGGCTGCTCGAGAGCAGAACCATCGCCGACCAGGCTGACGCATGGGCTCAACTGGCCGGGCAATTGCAGGATCGCCATTATGCCGGACTGGCAGAAGTCGACCAGCAATCTGTCGCCCTTCTGACCGAACTTCTTCGGATTGACATGCTGGGTATGGAAGAGGAGCTGGACGGCCAGTTCCAGCAAACTGCCGGCTCCGGTGTGCCTGGCGAAATCGCCGACATGATTCGCCAACTGCATGTCGTGATGGAAGGAATCACTTTCAATCAGGCCGCTGCAACATTCGCAACGACTAAGGATCGACTTCCCGCCGCGGAGACTCAGGAATTCATGGCAATGGACGGGCTTGCCAAGGCTGAAAAACTATTCGACAGGATTCGACGAGCAGTTGTCACAGCACTGGATGAATACGACGTCGACGATCCAGACATTGCCAACCTTCGTGATCCAACCCTCGACGAGTTTCTGGCAAGGCTTGAGCGCGAGCCGAACATTGAAGCACAGTTGGGAATCCCAAATCGTCCCCGAAATCTTCGGGTACTGGCTCAGGCCATGACCGGTCAGCAAAGCGGCGGGGGTGAGTTCCTTAGCGACGCTCGTGAAGCCGCACGGCGACGCGCAAAAAACGCCATGAAGATGATCGACCAGGAGACAAAGAGCGGAAGCAAGGAAAAGAAGAAAGACAAGCCTGAAAGCGAGATGACTGAGGAAGAACGTCGGGAGCGTCAAAAGGCGAAAGAGATGCAGGAGACTCTTGAAAAGTCGCTGGCCTCGATCAAAGAAAAGATGGAAGACCCAAAGACTTCGGAAGAACAGCGCCGCAAGCTGGAAGAAATGGCCGGAAACATGAAACGGATTCTCGACCAACAAGCTGACGATCCGGAATCCGCCGGCGCGTGGGAAAGAATTGTCGAAACAGAAAAGGCCAACGAAATGCTGAAAGCACTGGCCAGCGGTAAAAAGATGCCGGATAGCCAGTGGAACAAATTGTTGTCGACACTGGATGACGGGGTCTGGCAGGTGGGTGGCAAGACTCCGCCCGAAGATTACAGGAAAGCCATCGAGCGCTATCAGGAACGTATTCGGCAACTGATGAGCACCGTAGGGACGGGAGCGGAGTAGGTGGTTCTGTGGCACGACTAATTCCAACTCGGCACCGGTGTGTGTATCGCGGCATTCAGAAAGTGGCATCGCAGATGCGATGGTTCGTGGTGATAATCGGTCTACTGCCTTGGTCGTTTGCTGTTGGAAGCATTCGTCAGGTTGACCATTCGGCGTCGGACAACCACGCGATGTGTGCCGTCTTTGGTGACAGGTTTGTGAGCGAGAATATCAAAGCTGTTCGGGAGTTTTCCGCTCGACTCAGTGATGAGAACCGTTTCGAGTTTTTGTGTACGTGGGTGTTGCCAGGCGAGACGCATGCTGGGTTTCGACTCGCGGGAGAGTTTACTCCGGCCAATCCACCACCGATGTTTCACGACGATCACCCGTCGACAACCAATGTTTTGCAAGACGCGGCCGCCAGTCAATTGTCACGTGTCCTCGTTGGTGGAAACCTTGTTGCCCCGTCGCTCGATTTAGTCGACGTCGCAGCAGCACTTGGACGCCTGGACGAACTCCGCTCGCGCATTGAACGAATTCGTCTGACGGACCTGGATAACCATCAGAAACGGGCTCGAACGGCGTTGCTGGTTCTCGTTCATGTGGAGGCGGGCGACGCGAGTGCAGCAACCATTCAGTTTGATCAGCTCGTCGAGCTGTTCGATGCATGTCGGAATCATGACGTCGAAGAACGGTGGCCAGAGACGCTTGCCCTCGAACGCGGAATTCACTTTCCGCCGATCGGAGAACTGGTCAGCGAGATGTTGGACCAGATGAAAGCGATGCACGACTTCGACACTCGACAATTCCGATACAGCGGATCAGCAAGCTGGGACCGCCACTTCCATTTCCTGCTCGGAGAACGGCAACGCCAGAAGAGTGGCCAGTCAAGCAATCAAGTTCTCCGGCAGCCCTCGCTCAAGAACTGGTCTCCTGCCAGCAGGACCACTGCTCGATCGCGCGGCGGCGGATTTCAGCATGCACGCTGGCAGGCCAATGTTGGGCAGGTCAGCAAACGATCCGGACACGATGACGACTATCTGTTTTATCGAATCCCACTGCGAGGCGACTACGAGGTCGAATGCGATCTTAAGCCCTATGTATGGCAGAACATGCAGTTGATGGTTTGCGGAACACGGCTGCCGCTCGGGGGCGATCGTCTGTCTTTCCAGACTGCCGGTTTTCGCGGACCACAAGCGCGCGTTGAACTGAAAAAGCCGATTCCGGCGGGCGATGAATGGGCACGCTGTCGTGTCGTAGTCCGAGAAGGCACTTCGACAACTTACCTCAACGGATTGAAAATTCACGCTGAGCAATTGACCGATCATGCCGATCCCTGGCTTGCAATATGCTGCTCGGCGCGTGATCACGGAACAGTGCGTCACTTGCGGATCACCGGCAATCCGACCGTCCCTGATCAAATATTACTGACAGAGCATTCAGAACTCCGCGGATGGGCGGCGTATTTCAATGAAAGCGTGGGACGGGACGGCCACTGGCAGCATTTCCAAGATTCAACCGATGGTCGTGGAGTAATTGGCCTTCAAGATCACTCGATCGCCGGCGCGATGAAAGAGAGCCTGCTCCGTTACAAGCGACCAATGCTGGAAGACGGCACGATCGAATACGAATTCTACTATCAGCCTGGTTCAGTGATTGTGCATCCAGCGCTGGACCGGTTGGCGTTTATGATTGAACCAGGCGGAATTCGACTTCACTGGGTCACCGATGGAAAACACGAGTCGCACGACCTGGAGCCTGGAAACCGTTTCATTGAACCAGAACATCGTCGTGGGCCGGAGCAGATTCCTTTAAGGGCTCAAGAGTGGAACAAGATTCGACTGACGCTTCACGGCGATACCATGCAGTTGCAGTTGAACGACCAAGTCATATACGAACGGCCGTTGGAACCTACCAACCAGCGTACAATCGGGTTTTTCCATTACGCTGATCGGAGCGAGGCACGTGTACGTAGTGTTGTATGGAGTGGGGACTGGCCGAAGCAGTTGCCGTCAGAGAATGAGCAGGAACTGGGTGTAGGCCCGGTCGCCGCGATTGATGCCAGCCTGGCTGGATTGGCGGATGTATTTGAACACGACTTTGCGAGTGACGGCCTGCCATTGGACCAGTTTACGATCCACAGCACGGATCAGGATCCGAAAGTTGAAGCCAGGCCCAACGGATTGCACATTCAGCAATCGGGAATGAAGACCGGCTATAGAGACACGTGGCTTATGCCTCAGATGAAGATCTCAGGAAACTTTGAAATCACGGCGGCGTTCGAAGATCTTCGGGTCACCTCAATCCGTAGCGGCATGATCGGTATCGCCTTATCGATCGTGATGGAAGACAAGTCGACGACTCATGGGCGGATTTTCCGCGGCACTATTTGCAACGCCACGGTCCCGCCTCATAGAGCCGTGCAATCCGAGATTCTTCAAGTGCGAGAGGGGGAGTTCAGCGCAAACCACTCCGATGCAATTACTGAGGAAGCATCCTCTGGTCGACTGCGAATTACACGTCTCGGTGGAATGCTTCACTGTCTGCTGGCTGAAGGTGACTCATCGCAATTTCGTTTGATTCAGTCCGAAAAAGTGTCAGATGCAGATTTACGTGCCGACGGAGTGCGGCTGATGGCTCAGGCATCCGCGAACTCTGCTGACGTTGGCTCGCTGGACGTCATCTGGAAACACCTCACGATCCGTGCCGAAAAAATTGTCGGCCTGCCTGTCCGGAGCCCTCAAGAACTATTGGCAAAACTCGACGAGCACCGAGAAACGCTCGGTGCACGATTTCATCACGATTTCACCAAATACGAAGCGGACGCGACTCGATTCAGCAGATGGGGCGCAGTCACACCGTGGACGCCAAACCCCAACGGCCTGCGAATCGTTTCACGAGGAGCAACTACTTGGTCGTCATCTGGTCTTACGCTGCGTCGCCGGGTGCGCGGAGACTTTGATGTCACGATGTCTTTCACGGCTCCTCTGGTCGAAAAACCTGTCACCGGCGAACTGGCTTCGATATATCTCCACGTCAGTTTTCCTGGAAATCCGCGAACGAATACTGATGCTATCTTTTGTCTGGATGAGAATGAGATCCGATCAGTCCTTGCCGATCTCGATGTTCGAGAGAATGGAGAGCGAAGGTATCAGCGCCTTAAAACTCAGCCCGTTCAATCTGCGGCCAGACTCCGGCTCGTCCGGCACGACTCTAAACTGATATTTATGTTTGCTGAAAACGAGTCAGCACGGTTCCAGATTCTCGCCCAAACAGACGTGACCACTGACGACATTCCTGCATCTTCAATCCGGCTGTTTGCACACGGCGGTGGTGATGGCCGCACAACGGTTCTATCGGTGAAAAGCCTGGAACTACGGGCCGATGTAATTCTGGACAGAATCGCAAAAGCGAGAGCCGACCGTGGTCCAGCGAGCAACAACGCCCCCCGGAAGACCGTGCCATGAGCAATCGACGAATCGAGCCGGCGAGGCCGAAACATCTTGAGAATGCAGATCAAGCAGCATCACTGAAAGAGGGGCAGACAGAATGACAATTCAGCAGCCAATTCGAATCAGAAGCCGATGGCCGCAGAGTTTGCTGCTCTGTTGTGTTCTGCTGAACTGTCGAGGCGACGTGTCGCGAGTCGACGCTCAGGAAACAACGCGAACAGTTGTCGCGCGGACATCGAATCTCAGTTCGGCACTTCCGCCAGGAGAATGGGCTCGCGTTGAAGCCTCGGTCGACAAAGGGCTGGAGTGGCTGGCGGCTCAACAGGCGGAAGACGGCCGATTTCCTAGTGCCGAAGCGGCTCAGCCAGCTGTGACATCGATGGCGATCATGGCGTTCCTCTCACGAGGGCACCTGCCCGATCAGGGGCGGTACGGAAAGCAACTCTCTCACGCGATCGATTTCGTGCTGTCGACTCAGCGAAGAAGAGGTTACTTCTCACTACTTCCAGTTACGCCGCCGGCTCAGCACATGAGCCCTTCGCAAACGGTTACGTACAACCACTCAATTGCTGGTCTGATGCTGGGTGAAGTTTACGGCATGACGTCGGGTGAACGCTCAAAGCGAATCGAATCAGCGATCCGAAATGCACTTGCTTACCATCGCGAAGTTCAGGTGCGCGTTAAAAAGAACAAAGGCGACATTGGCGGATGGCGATACGGCTATCCCGAAAGCCCCGAGGCATCATCAGACATGTCAGTCACTGGCTGGGCATTAATGTTTCTGCGGTCGGCTCGTAACGCCGAGTTTGAAGTACCGAGAACCTTCTTCGACGAAGGACTGGACTTTGTAGAGCGCTGCCACGAAGCGGACACCACTCTGCACGAGAAAGGCGTCTTTCGGTATCGCCCCCTGATCTCAGCACCGAAAGAGAACCCTCAGATCACACTTGCCAATACTGCGTCGGCGATGCTGACGTTGATCCTCGGCGGACGGCTGCAACATGCTGGTCTGGCAGACGGAGTCCGCTGGTTCCGCTCGCGCGATTACCCAAAGCCCTGGCAGTATGGTTACTTCTACCTGGGCAGTTACTACAGCAGTCAGGCGATGGCGCAGGTCGGCGGCGACACGTGGAACCAGGTGTTCCCGCAAATCGCGGCGAACCTGCTGGAAGAACAAGCCGAAGGGGGCGAATGGCCCCTCGGGTCCGGGCGTGAGCGCGACTTCGGTTCTACCTACACAACTTCGCTGGCGGTGCTCGCACTGACGCCGGCCCTTCAACTGCTGCCAATCTATCAACGATAACGAACAGCTTGCTGCCGGCTGAATGCTTCCAATGATTGACGAGAGCCATGAGCGACTTCAGGCGTGACGGATTACAAACGGCTGCTCTTACGATGCAGCCAAACGCGAACTCACGACGACTGCGAATCCTGTTCGTGAATACGTGTTTTCTGCTAGCTGCTACGTTGTCTTTCGGACAGATCGCCGACGCATCGGACCACCATGTTCTGAGTGAGATCGTTGGCGAATCCACGGTTGGCGATAACGTCCTCGCTTTACCAGCAAAGCTGACAGCTCGTTCGAGCGAAGATCGATTTAAGGCCCTTTCTAGTTGGGTCTTACCTGAAAAACGTCACCTGCACTTTCGAGTTCAAGGAACGTACACGCCGACTAATCCTGCGTCCTCAACGTTCATCGGTGATTCACCATCAAACGAGCACCTGGCATTTGCCGCCAACCACGAACTATCACGTGTGCAAGTCGGCGGAAACATTGTGTCACCGGTAATTGATCTGGTTGACCTCGCCAAAGAACTCGACCGACTGAACGAGCTTCGGAGTCACATTGAAAAGATCGAGACACCCGACGAATCCGATCTGCGTGCGAAACTTTCGTTACTCTTCATGATCGACATTGCAAGAAACAATGATTCGGCAGCTACAAAATCCGCGACTCAACTGTTTGACGTCTTTCTCGCCAGCGACCACGCCGAGGTTTCAGACCGGTGGCCGGAAACGCTCGCAACAGTCTACGGGGTGCGACACGCAGCGCATCTGAAGATCGTCAGCGAGTTGCTCTACATGAACTACGAAAAGTTCGTGAACGATCTGCACGACTGGCGACAGTTGGGCAACGACGTCTGGGACGGTCACTTCTTTTCGCTGATCGGAAAACATCGACTGGGGGAATCGGACGACGATGCCGCGAACAACATTGCGATTCCGCCAGCACTGAAGAACTGGGCTCCTGTCAGCCGCTTTACGGCAAGCAGTCGCGGCCAGGGACTTGCCCATGCGTACTGGCATTGGGACGGCAATCAAGTCAGCAAAGTTGCCGGTCACGATCAGGACTACCTGATGTTCCGCAGTCCGCTGCAGGGTAACTTCGAAGTTGAGTGTGAAGTGACGTCGACAGACTGGCAGAGAATGGAGTTACTGACCGCGGGCCGTTGGATCGGCACTTACTGGAATCGGAAAGCGTTCGAAATCGGCAACGTTCGGTTCCAGAGACCAAGGGTCTCTTTAGAGAAACCAATGGCAAAATTTCGCGAGTGGTCGCGTTATCGAGTGGTCGTCCGAGATGGCACGTACTCGATGTTCTTTAACGGCCGAAAACTTCACGAAGAGCAGGTTGGCGACACGTTCGATCCCTGGATCGCAATTCGCGGTCGAGCGAGATCACTGGGAGCTGTGCGTGATCTCCGGATCACCGGTGCTCCCGTTGTGCCCGAAGCCGTCGATCTGGCGACAAAGAAGGCGTTGCCTGGTTGGACATCTTATTACCAGACAGCAGTAAGTGACGACGGCGAGTGGCGGCATGAAAGCGACGAAGAGACATTTGGAATCGTCGGTCGGCGACAGCCTGAACTGGCCGGGAGTTTCAATGAAAGTCTACTGTCGTACCATCGGCCGATGCTGGAAGACGGAACGATCGAATACGACTTTTTCTACGAGCCAGAAAAAACGCTCGTTCATCCGACAATTGATCGACTGACACTGCTGCTCGATCCAGCAGGCGTTGATGAGCACTGGGCGACCGACGGTCCCTACGAACGCACCGGCCTGAGTCCTTCAAATCGATCTGCCGAATTGAAGAATCGTCGCGGAGATGGATCACTTCCGCTGAAGAATGCAGCCTGGAACAAATTACGATTCATGTTGCGCGGTGACACGGTGCTGCTCGAACTGAACGGCGAGTCAATCTACGAACGAAAGCTGGAAGCGACCAATCAGCGAACGTTCGGATTGTTTCATTACTCCGATCAAACGGAAGCTCGAGTCCGCAACATCGTCTGGCGCGGCGACTGGCCGAAACACGTGTCGCTGTTGCACGAGCAGGAACTTTTCCTGCCCGATCATAAATGTCTCGACGGTCTGGAGCTGTTGACTGAAACCTTCACACATGATTTCACGGATGAGCTCCCAGAAAATGAGCTGGCCTTCAGTGGAGCAGCCGCAGCCCAGTCGATCAGTTCGACTGAAAACGGCATCAGAGTGAAACCGCCGATTCAGCAAAAATGGATCGGAGTCCGAGTCGAATATGCAAAGCCGATTTATGGCGACTTTGATGCAACGCTCAAGTTTGAAGTGCTCGGCACGAGCTACGGCACTGATGGAAGCAACGAGCTAATGTTGCTGGCGACCGATGAGTCGGGGATCACAGTCCGGACGTCAACATCGCAATATGCTGACGAAAGAAGTTACGCGTCCTGTGTGATGACCCTCCCGCTTCCTGACGGGAAGAAAAGATACGTCAAAAGGGGAGTGATCGATGAAACAGGTTCTGGCACATTGCGGATCGTCCGTCGTGGCTCGACCGTACATTCTTTGGTCGCTTGTGGCGATTCACCAAATTTTCGATACATCGCCAATCACGAACTTCCTTCGGCGGCTTCAGCGGTTGAATTCGCGTACATAGCCAGCCAGAACGGCGGCGGCTCGGTGGACGTCGTCCTGAGGGAAATCTCCGTTCGATCGAACACGACGGAATTCGAATCGAAGATCGACGCTCGAGTGACGTCGCTCAACCAGTTCATATCATCGCTATCCAGGACGCATCGTCATGGTTTTGCGGCCAGCGGAACCGACGGGTTCGCGGTGGTCGGCGACATTAAACCTGTCAAAGGGAATGGCGGCCTGCGAGTTCGTGCCGGTAACGCCCCACAAACAGGCGGCACGACGCTGAATTTCGGTAAACAACCAGAAGGCGACTTCGACTTGTCGGCCACGCTGAACGCCAGTGGGTTAGCTGCTTCTGGATCTGTTTCCGGTGAAGCTTCGATGTCGGTTCGAAGCGAAAACGAGCAGGCGAAGCTCAGCATTCGACGCACAGGCGAAGAGTCGTTTGAGGTGATCGCCACTGTGCAGCGCACAAGCTCAACCGGTCCTCAGACCGAGACGATTGCTTCCGAGACAGTAGCGTCTGTCGACTCACTGCGTCTCGTCCGAATTCAAAAAACGATTCTATTTGTTTACTCAGAAGGTGGCCTGTCGCGGCTACTCGGACAGGCGAGCTTTTCAGCGGCTCCAGTCTCAACCGGCGGCATCCAGTTGCGAATAGAACCAAAAAGCGGCGAAGTGCTTTGGAAGTCGTTCGAGGCACGAATGTCTGCGTCAGACAAGTAGCTTCAGAATTGGCGATTCGCCCTTCTGAAGACCAGATATCCGATTGTTGAATGCCGGCTCGTAAGAATTCAAAACTCTCCCGCGGGACGAATTATCATGCGATTTCTCACGTTGATTGCTGTTGCCGCCGTTTCGCTTTCTACGGCGAATCTTCAGGCCAAAGACTCTAGCCCTCAGGACATTGAGTGGAACGTTTTCCTTGCAGACTGGCATCTGCTTGGCCCATTCCCCAAGGAGGATGAGTCTGGCCTGGAAACTGAATACGTGCCGGACGAAGCGTCGCTGTCGATGGGACAGGTCTACTTCTACAAGAACAAGCTCTACGCCTGGAAACCATACGCCGAGCGCGTGATTGATTTTCGCAAAGGGCTTGGCGTTACTGGCAACAAGGGCGAGAACAAAGTGGGCTATGCGTGGACTCAGTTCACCAGTCCCGTCGCTCAGAAAGTTAAGATGACCGTTGCTTATGACGATAACTTCGTCGGCTGGCTGAACGGTAAGGAAGTCGCTCGCGGAACGGACGGCTGGGCGTCGTCGCTCGATCAGGAAGTTGTTGAGGTCGACCTGAATGCTGGCGTCAACACGCTGTTGATTCGCCTTGCCAATGGGCGAACCAAGTGGGACGCCGCTGCTCGATTCATTCCGATTAGTCTGAAAAAACCGCTCTTCACGTTCAAAGCCTCGCCGGCCAACAACAACGCTCGATTGCCGGTCATCAATGTTCAACTGCTCGATAAGAAGAAGCAGGTAATCTCCGAACACCGCTGCAGCGGGGCACGCCAGGCGTATCCAGGAATCCCTGGCTACTACGCGCTTTATGCTGAAATGCCAAAGCCGGCTCCGGCGTTCGTGAAATTGATGGTCCGGCAGCCGTACTTTCAGGAAACCGACACCATCGCATCCTGGGCACGAGCGACTGCCGGCAACGTCACAGCGAAATTTTTGTCTGCACAACCTGCTTCGTTGCTGGTTGTCGACAAGTTGACTCGAGAACCGCTCGAGGGCGTGCAAATCTGGTCTGCCAAAACGATGGCTGAATCGACCACCAGCAAATCCGGCAAAGTGGTCCTGCCGAATGTCACTCCGATGTCCGATCGGCTGTACGTTGTCGCGAAAGGCTACGAGGCGGCGACAGTCAATCTGAAGTGGCCACGAGGCGCGATGCAGCGGGTTGAACTGGTCGAAGGGGGCAAAACTCTAAGTGGCACGATCGTCTCAACGACTGGTGAGCCGTTGCCAGGTGCCACGGTGACTTCCGGATTGTCCGGGTACTCAGCCACCGCCGTCGCCGACGAGAACGGAGAATTCGCAATCTACGGACTACCGAAAGACCAGGGAAACCTGTATCCGGTCATCGAAGCACCGGGGTTCGTGACAAAGAGTCGGTTCTCATTTCAACTCACAAACGACGACATGACTGTGAAGTGGGAGCTGGCTCCAGGAGCCACAATCACTGGTCAGATCGTCCACCATGAAACGGGCAAACCGATTTCGGGCATCAAGTTGACTGTCGGCGACAGTCGTTTTGGAGGCAGTAACAATAAGGCTCCCACAGCAACGACGAACGACAACGGCCGCTATCGATTGATCGGCGTGGCTGATGGTCAGAACATCGTCCACGCATTCAGCGATGACTACGCCCCGGAAATGAAAACGGTTTCAGTCACGACCGGAACTGAAGCGAAGGCAGACTTCAGTTTGAAAGTCGGAGAACCAATCACGGGAACAATCACCGATGTCGACGGCAAACCAATCGCCGGAGTCTGGCTGGTAACAGACACCTGGAACGGCGTTCGCATGTTCCGTCGTGAAGATCGAACCAACGGCAAGGGTGAATTCACACTCGCGCACATGCCGGAGAGTCTTACCGAGGTCCACGTTCTGAAGAGCGGCTACATCAGCCATCGAGAACTCAAAGTCCGAGGTGGCGAAACGCTCGAACTCACTATGAAACCGGTGATCACGCATACGATCACGATTCGAGATGCTGCCAAAGGAAAGATCGTCCCGAAACTACAGATAGCGAAGGGCTATTTGTGGGCAGGAAACAACGACTGGAGCTGGCGCTCGGACGACTATGAAACAACTCGCTACTACGACAAGCTGAAGGGAGCAATGAAGATCGAGATTGACGAACCCCTCACTTACAAGGTTGCTTATCGATTTCGAGCCACCGGTTTCAAGGAAGAGATCGTCAATATCCCCGGAGACGCCGTTGTCGGCAAAGAGTTCAACGTCGACCTGACACCCGCCAGCGTCTTTTCAGGCCGTGTTGTCGATGCTGCAAGCGGCAAGCCCATGCCGGGTATCGCCGTTGCAATCGTCAGTCCGGGCGACCAGATGCGTCCTGACTATTACGGAAACTACACATCACCGTGGCAGTTCCTGGAAACGAAACGGTTTTCGGGCCAGCACACAGTCACCGACGCGGCAGGCGGATTTCGTTTGTCACCACCTGCCTCCAGTGAAAAATCCAGCATCGCACTCCTATCCAAAGAGGGCGGCTTTCACTTAATCACCGGCCTGAACGATATCCTGACATCTTCCTCGCTCAGCAAAGGCGTGTTGGAACTCCCATTCCCAAAGCAAAGTTCCGTTGAAGGCCGAGTCACTGTTGCCGGCAAGCCGCTTGCCAATACCAAAGTGCGACTGTCGTGGACCGGCTACGACGGCCCCACGAGCCGAGGAAATCAATCGTTCGGATTCGGCGGGCAAGTAACAACCGACGCTGACGGAGTATTCAAGTACGAAAACGTCGGACCTGGCACCTATCAAATCAGTCGTGTCTTCAGCTTCTCGCTCGGGCAAAGCAGCAGCATGTCGACATACATCGACACACAGAATCTTGTGCTACTCCCGGGACAATCTCTGACACACAACATGACTCAGCCAGCAGGGGTCAGCCTGTCCGGGATCACTCGTGACGCGGAAGGAAAACCGGTTGGCGATGCGTTCATTAGAGTGAACGTCAACGGTGACAACAGCAGACAGGTCGCTGCAACAGCGTCTGCTGCGGATGGAAGTTTCAAGATCGAACACCTGGCACCTGGCTCGTACGCCGTGAACGCTCAACACTACTCCAAGTCGCAACGTGGCTATAACGAGCAGGACATGATGGGCTCAACAACGGTTGAACTGTCAGAAGCAGCAGACAATGTCACGATCGAAATGGGAGACACACAAAGAGCGAGTGCTGCAACATTTCAGCAAAACGCAACACCGATCACGAAAACGCTTCCCCCCGACTTTACGGTGACACCCGTTGGAGCAGACAAACCATTCACACTCAGCGAACATTCTGGAAAGGTCACGGTCATCTGCTTCTGGGCATCCTGGGCGAATGACGCCACGACAATCTCCAGCGTTTATGAAAAGTACAAAGACAACTCGGACGTCGAATTTTTGACGGTCTTTCTCCAGGATGAAAAACAGCTCCGAGCCTACGAAAAACAACAAAAGACCGAGCTCAAATTTCCAATCATAACAACCGCTCCCAATGCTTCCGGACAGCTCATATCCGTTTTCGGGATCAGTGGGCAAACGGCCTGCTTCGTCATCGGTCGAGATGGTCGATTTGCCGTCGAGCAAACACAATCCTCGCAGTTGGCAACAACAATCGAGCGTGTGCTGGCTATGAAGACGAGTGACAATCCATCAGCGGGTGAATCTCAGTTAGCCATCACTCTGTCTGCCGACGGAAGCACGCGGGGAATTAACGGAGCACGGCTCGCGCTGAAGGCAATTGGCGCGGATGGCAAACTGGTCCGCAACGACAGCTATGCATTGAAAGGTGTTCCGAGGCAGATCAAGTGGCGTTACCCCGAGCTTGCTTCCGGAGGCAAACTTGAAATCACGCTCAGCGGCAAAGGAATCGAAACCCGGACCGAGACGGTCAGCAATCCGACCTCTACAGAAAAGTTGACGATCGATGTTGAAAGTCCACGAGTCGTCTCCGGAAAGATTGCCACTGCGACTGATGAAAAACCAGTTGTTGGCATGCAGGTGCGTTTGCAGATGTACGGCGGCGAATTACTAACGACTGAGTCCGACGCTGGCGGTGGATTCTCTGTCCGTTGTTTTCCTGGCACGTACTACGTCGTCGCAGTCGGCAACGACCGATTCGCAACGGCATCCAACGCGGCCCGCTCAATGACGGTTTCCGAGGATGCCGATCCCGAACCGCTTCTGCTTAAAGCCGTCCCGGCGGTGACCATCCAGGGACAGGTCGTTGACCAGTCAGGAAAGCCAGTGGAAGGTGCCACTATTTCGTCTCAGGGAGGCACGACGGCGACAAGCGGTGCGGAAGGAGCATTCACTCTGAAAGGCGTCGCTTCAACTGGCCTTACACAGATTTATGCAATGTCCAGCGGCGTCTACGGAGCCATTCAACTCACCTCGCCGGATGCAGAAAAGACACACAAGATCACGTTGGGGCAGGGGTTGAACAATGAGGCAGCTGCATCAGTCACGTCGACCGTCGGCGGAAAAGTTTCAGCGTTCGACGTCATGACACTCGATGGCGAAGAAACGAAATGGCAACCCGAATCCGAGAATGCGCGGCTGCTTGTCTTCTGCGCGTTGTGGCACCCAGCGTCCAAAGCATTCCTGGAAAAAGCACGAGTCTGGTCCGAAGAAAACGACACACCGATTGAGCTGGTCAGCCTCGATTGGAACCTCGAACAGGCCCGCCGTGAGTCCGCATCGCAGAAGCTGAGTGACCGAACCTTGTTCGCCGGGCCGGGCAAGTTGAATCTTGATTCGCAGTGGCGACTCGTCAAAGGTCGAGGTGCCTTTCTGATCGGCAGTGACGGCAAACTGAACGACAAACCGCTAGACTGATCTGGACACTGCAACTCAATTCGCCGGTCAGCACAATCCCTGCCCGGCTCTGAGCAGGTCAGGGTCTATGAAGTATCTTCAGGCTACAGTCTCAGTAACTCTCCATCGCATTCTGTTGCTGGCAACGGCGATTGCTGCGTGTAGCGCGATTACTGAAACCAGCAGTAGCGCCTCGGACACCGTCGCATTACATAAGTTGTTTGGCGAATCCGCGCTGGCTTCA
>Ga0055584_100001096_pt1 | contig 26414 bp, 22 predicted proteins | sample OSDHelmetaG_FD_58716 | JGI IMG/M metagenome (GOLD analysis project Ga0055584, IMG submission 58716) | Pelagic marine sediment microbial communities from the LTER site Helgoland, North Sea, for post-phytoplankton bloom and carbon turnover... | ecosystem: Environmental > Aquatic > Marine >...
TGAACCTCCGGCCCCCGCCTCCCGAAGACGGTGCTCTACCAGGCTGAGCTACACTCCGACTGCGCTTGTTCTCAGGAGGCGGTTTATAACGTCCAATCCATATGAGGGCAAGCCGGGGCTCTCGTGAGGTCGCCCGAGGCATTAAATCGATCAGGCAGACCAAGGCCTTCTTCTTTAACACTTGGCCTGTCTGCCACAACTGCCCCAAACGGTGGGGAACGGCGAACAATTGGGCCGTCTTCGCCTTGATCACATCAAGATAGCGGTTTCCCTGTTTGAGAAACTTCTCTAAAGTTTTGGAATCATTGTTTATTCCAATTGCGTGTGACACATCTATGAACAGGGCTGAAAAGCGACGTCACCTAAAGGCCGCTAAGAAAAAGGCGCGCTCGAAACGCGCCTCCGTCCAACCACACGATATTCAGCAAGCCCTGGACCTGGCGATGCAGCGCCATGCTGCGGGTGGTTTGTCTGAGGCTAAAGCCCTCTATGAACAGATACTGACTATTCATCCTGACCAACCGGATGCTTTGCATTATCTTGGGGTGATTGCCTATCAAGGTGGCAATGGTGACGTTGCTGTTGACCTGATCAATAAAGCCCTTTCCTTTAAACCCAATTACGATGAGGCACATGGCAATCTGGGGTTGGTGCTACAGGGGATGGGACGGCTGGGCGATGCACTGGACAGCTATGATAGGGCGCTGGCCTTAAACCCGGATTTCGTCGAGGCCCATTTCAATCGGGGCAATGTCTTGCAGGAGCTGGGGCGGGCGCACGATGCGGTTGTCGCATACCGCGCTGCGGTCGCCCTCCATTCAGATCACGCCCCGGCCCATTACAATCTCGGTAATGCTCTCAGTGCATGCGGACAATTTGAAGACGCCATCGCCAGCTACGACAAAGCGATCACCATTGATCCGGCGTACGCTGAAGCGCATGGTAATCTCGGCCTGGCAATGAAGGAATTGGGACGGGTGGCTGACGCTGCTGCCAGCTTCCAGAAGGCAGTGGACATCGAGCCCGGCCTCGCCGCGATTCACAATAATCTCGGCAATACATTACATCAATTGGGGCGGCTCGACGATGCGGTTGACAGCTTCTCCTCAGCCTTTGCGATCAATCCGGATCTGAGCGAAGCGCACATAAATCTCGGTGCTGTTTTCCTGGACCAAGGGGACGTTGACGCGGCCAGGGAACAATACGATCTGGCCCTTGCAGTGGAACCTGAAAACACCGGCTTGCATATTATGAAGGCACTGATGTTGCCGGCTATTCCGGCGTCCAGCGAAGACATCGATGCATGCCGGAAAACCATGAGCGCGGCTGTCAGGGCAATCAGCGACGACCCCCCGGAATCCTTGAATTCGCCCGAGAAAGAAGGTTCGACCAATTTTTATCTAGCTTATCACGAGAAGAATAACAGGCAGATAGCAAAAGAGATTGCCGACATGCATCTCACTGCCTTTCCTCAACTCGGGTACGAGGCAGCGCACTGTGTTGTGGAACAACAGGACAAAAGGGATGTTTTGCGTGTCGGGTTTATCTCGGCCCATCTTTACGCACATACCATCGGTAAACTCAATTTGGGACTGATGCGTCAACTGTCGCGTGACAATTTTGAGGTGATCTTGTTGCGCCCAAAATGCGTTCCGGACGACATGTCCGTCTTGCTTGATGCCGCCGCTGATAAGGTCGTCGTGCTGGATAAAAATCTGGAACTTGATTGGAAGACTATCGAGAATGAAAAGCTGGATATTCTATTCTATCCTGACATCGGCATGGACGATTACATCTACTATCTAGCTTATGCCCGCCTTGCCCCTGTGCAGGCCACGACCTGGGGTCACCCAGACACCACCGGAATCCCCAACATGGATTATTTTATTTCATCGGATACCCTGGAGGCCGTGGACGGCGAGGACCATTACAATGAGCAATTAATCAAACTGGATACTCTGGGAATCCATTATTACAGGCCAAACCCGCCGAAGAAAAAATACACCCGCGCTGATTACGGATTGCCCGATGGTGGCCGACTTTATGTTTGTCCGCAAACCCTATTCAAATTTCACCCTGATTTCGACCGGGTTCTTGGCAACTTGTTGGGCCAGGACGACGATGGAAAGCTGGTCCTGATAGACGACAACAAAGGCGGGAGTTGGAAGAAACTCCTTATGGAGCGATTCAATCGCAGCTTCCCCGACGCTGCCCAGAGGGTGATTTTTGTGCCCCAGATGGATTTTGATAAATTCTTGGGGCTGGTGATCCTGGCCGATGCGGTTCTCGACATTCCTTCATTCTCGGGCGGCAATTCATCCATCGAGTTATTTGCTATGGGCGTGCCTATCGTCACATTGCCGGGAAAATTTCTGCGTGGGCGGATTACCTTGGCCTGTTACAAGCAGATGGGATTGGGCGACCTTATTGCATCGGACGAGGAAAATTATGTATCACTGGCTTTGCGCTTGGCAAAAGACGCAGACTTCAGGGCACACATGCAGGCTGACATCCTGGCCAATTCAGACAAGTTGTTTGAAACTATTGCGCCGGTGCGCCAACTGGAAACCTTTTTCAAAGAAGCCCACGACGCCTGGCGTCAGGGTCAAAAGAAAATACAGTCGTTGCCAAAAAATAAACCCGAAGAGACCCCTGTGTCCTGATGGCAAAAATGGCCGTTCCGCGGTAACGGGTGTCACTCAACGTCATGCCAGCTTTCCTGGTACATGAGACGCCGTCCTTAAGGTGGCTCTGCTTTTAATCCTCAGGATAGTCGTTATAATAATACATTGAAAATCAATGTAGGGGAGCTGACTCAGCCATGATTAGAGCTGAAAAGCGGGACATGAAGACAAAGTTAAGCCAGCAGGTTCCCCTATGCCTGTAGAGCAAGAACAAACACTCACCCTTCAGCAAGCTCTTGAACTCGCCGTTCAGCATCACACTGCAGGCGAGCTGCTTGAAGCAGAGGGCATTTATCAACAGATACTGCAAGCGGACCCTAAGCAACCTGTTGCCTTGCATTTACTTGGTGTGGTTGCTCATCAGGTCGGTAAAAATGATATCTCCGTTGATCTCATAACGAAGGCCCTTGCCATTGTACCTGAATATGCGGAGGCCCATTGCAACCTGGGCATTTCTCTTAATGACCTGGGGAAACTTGATGAAGCTGTGGTCAGTTACAACAAGGCTCTTGCCATCAAGCCTGATTACCCCGAGGCCCATAACAATCTAGGCAATGCTCTGCATGAGCAGGGCAAGTTGGATGATGCCGTTGCCAGTTATAACAAGGCCCTTGCCATCAAGCCTGATTATGCTGAGGCGCACTACAATCTTGGCAATGTGCATAGAGAACTTGGACAGTTAGATGAGGCTATCTCTAGCTATCACAAGGCCCTGGACATTGAGCCTGATTACGCTGAGGCCCAATGCAACCTGGGCATCTCTTTTAATGACCAAGGGAGGTTTGATGAGGCTGTGGCCAGTTACAAGGAGGCCCTTAACATCAAGCCTGATTATCCTGAGGCATATTCCAACCTTGGTCATGTTCTTCAAGCCCTTGGGAAGTATGATGAGGCCATGGAGAGCTATCATAAGGGCTTTCAATTAATCCATGGCGGCCCATGGTTGACTGCTGAGACGTACACAGACATTGGCAAACCAGATGACTGGCCGGCTTTTGAGGATCCGCTCACGTCAACATTCAAGTTGCAAGAATCAATCAATCAGTTTGATTACCTTATTGCCAAGGGTCGGATTGATCCCTCCTTCCAGAGTATCGTCGAAAATTATCGTGCGGTCTTGGCGGAGATACAATTGAAGGAGGGTGCTGGGGGCACCGTCGAACTGACTCGCGAACAAATGGAACGTATAGGCCCATCATACAATCGTGCGATCTATTGTCCTGAGGCCCCGCGTCTTAAGGCTGGGGCATTCAACAGGTCTCTCGATTTCGAACAAATAGAGAATAATTATCTTTCGTCTACACTGTCGGTGACAACTTTGGACGATTTTCTAAAGCCTGAAGCTTTGCGCAGGTTGCGTGACTTTTGCCTTGAATCAACAATTTACTTTCGCTTCTTGGGCGATGATTTTGTGGAAAGCAAGATTTCTAACGGGTTTAATTGCGGCCTCTTATCCCAGATCGCGGAGGAAGTTAAACAGTGTTTCCCCCGGGTTCTTGGCGATCACGCCCTCACCAACATATGGATATATCGCCACAATAATCAAAGCAAAGGCGTCACTGCCCATACGGATGAAGGGGCCGTGACTTTTAATCTCTGGATCACTGCCGATGATGCCAATTTATATCCAGACAGTGGCGGCCTTATTGTTTACACCAAAGATCAGCCTTACGACTGGGACTGGGATTTTTATAATAATAATAAAGGCTCCACGGTAGTTGAGGAAAATATAACGAATTTTCTCGCTGACGCCGATACGCTCACCATCCCACACCGTGAAAACCGGGCGTCGCTATTTCACTCCAACCTGTTTCATAAATCCGATAAAATTCATTTTAAGGAAGGATACGAGAATCGCAGGATGAATATCACTTTTCTTTTCGGCGATCGTGAAAGTAAGCAGCAAGCATGAGAAGTGGTGATGCACCATCCTAAGTATTTAAGTAAAGAACCCAAAAATGAACAGGGCTGAGAAACGAAAACAACGCAAACTGTTAGCGAAATCGGCTAAACGTAAAAAGCCCCTGCAATCATTAGATCCTGCTGTTGGCGGGCAAAATAATGTTAATCAGCTAAACCTTGAGCTTGCCATAGAACATCATTTAGCGGGGCGCTTTGTTCAGGCTGAAAACATTTATCAACAGATATTGGAATCCGATCCCAATCATCCTGATGCACTCCATCTTCTGGGAGTCATTGCCCAGCACAAGGGTAGAAATGATGTTGCCGTTGAGCTCATACAAAAAGCGCTCACCTTTGAGCCAAATTATGCTGATGCCCATTACAATCTTGGCAATGCGTTTAAAGACTTGGGTAAGTTTTCTGAGGCCGCCACCAGTTACCGTGCAGCTATAGCTATAAAACCCAATTTTCCAGATGCCCATAATAACCTGGGACTTGTTCTTCAAGAACTTGGACAGCTTGATGAGGCTGTCACCAGTTATCAAACAGCGTTGTCATTTAAACCAGATTTAGCCATGACCCATCGAAATCTTGGGCTTGCCTTGCAAGAGCTTGGACGCCTGAGCGATGCGGTCGCCAGCTTTCGCAAAGCCATCACCTTTCAGCCTGATTATGCCGAGGCTTATCGAAACCTGTCCACCAACAAGAAATTTTCTGAATATGATGACGACATAAAAGCCATGGAAGACGTATATGCTTTGCCAGGCTTGAGTGCTGAACAGAAGGCCCACTTGGCTTTTGGTCTGGGAAAATCATTTGAGGACCTGAAACAATATGAAAAATCTTCCCAGTTCTACCTGACGGCAAACGCCGTAAAACGCAGCACCTATGAATTTTCTATCAACACCGTAGAAAAATATGTTGGCCTTATTAAATCAATATTCACCAGAGAATTATTTAGGTCCCATAAATCTAGCGGTTTGTCTGACGAAACGCCTGTTTTTATCTTAGGGATGCCACGATCGGGGACAACACTGGTCGAGCAAATATTGTCCAGTCATCCGAAAGTATTTGGCGCAGGCGAATTGAATGCCCTGGAGGAAGTGATCGCCCCTCGTTTTGGGAAGGTGGATGACATTCAGTTTCTTGACAACCTTGTAAAGGCAGACACGAGCCAGTTTATCCGTGCTGGAGAAGATTACATAAATTTGATCAGAAACAGCAGTAAGACGGCCGACCTTATTACAAATAAGTCGCCCCATAATTTTCTTATGATAGGAATGATTAAACTCATCTTACCCAACGCCAAGATAATTCACTGTTGTCGAGATTCCAGGGATACCTGCCTGTCCATATTCAAGAATTATTTTGCCGGTGATGGGCATTGCTATGCTTATGATCAGGTGGAACTGGGGCAATACTATAATTTATATCGTGATCTCATGAGTCACTGGCACAACGTTCTGCCTGATTTCATTCACGACATGGACTATGAAAAGTTGGTGAGCGAACAAGAAGAGAAAACCAGGACATTGTTGGATCATATGGGACTTGAGTGGGATGACGCCTGTCTGGAATTTTACAAATCAGAGCGCATCGTCAAAACAGCAAGTGCTGCCCAAGTGCGCAAGCCCATTCACAAAGGATCTGTACATTCCTGGAAACAATATGAGAGCAGCTTGAAGCCTTTATTGGAAATTCTGAAAAATTATTGAATTGTTTAATGGGGGCAAGCGGGCGATTTAGTAAGGTCTTTCGATGCAAAAATCGATCAGGCTGATCAAAGCGTCCTTGGTCTCACTGGTCGGGAAAATGCCTAAGGAGTCCCTGGCCATGGCGCCGTAATGGCGGGCCCTGTCAACGGAGTCATCAAGTGTCCTGTGTTTTTGCATCAAGGCGATGGCGTGTTCCAGATCGCCGTCGTTTTGGTCAAGGTCGCCCAGGGTGCGCTGCCAGAAATTGCGTTCCTCGTCATCACCGCGCCGAAAGGCTAAAATTACGGGCAGGGTGATTTTACCTTCGCGGAAATCATCACCGACGGCCTTGCCTAATGTTGCCTGCTTGGCGGAATAATCCAGCACATCGTCGATCAGTTGAAAAGCAACGCCCAGGTTCATGCCGAAGGCTTCAAGGCCTTCTTCTTCAATGCTTGGCCGGTCCGCGACAACTGCACCCAAACGGCAGGCGGCGGCAAACAATTGTGCGGTCTTCGCTTTAATGACATCAAGATAGGCGCTCTCGCCGGTTTGGGTGTCGTTGACGGTAAGTAGCTGCATCACTTCGCCTTCAGCCAGACGGGCCGATGCGGAGGCCAGAATTCCCATAACTTTGACCGAGCCGTCTTCGACCATCAGCTCGAAAGAGCGAGAGAACAAAAAGTCGCCAACCAGGACACTGGCCTGATTGCCCCAGACGGAATTGGCCGTCTCTAAACCCCGGCGCAATTTGCTCTCATCCACCACATCATCGTGCAGCAGGGTCGCCGTGTGGATAAATTCTATGCATGTGGCAAGGGTCACATGGCGTTCGCCGTGATAACCACATAATTTGGCAGAAGCCAGCGTCAGCATGGGGCGCAGGCGTTTGCCACCGGCGGAAATAACGTGCCCGGCCAGTTGTGGAATCAAAACCACCGGGCTTTCCATGCGCTTCAGGATCACCTGATTGACCAGTGCCATATCGTCGGCAACGATGGCAGTCAGCGCATCAAATGACGGCTTTTTGTCCCGTTTATCGTCCAGTTCGACAACGATGCCCACTTTGGTGACCCTCCTTAGGTTCTTGTTTTTATTTCAAAAGCAGTGAAGCGTATGCATAGTAAGGCGCTATCTATGGCGGTCAAGCTGTGAAGTCGGGAAAGTTTTGAAAAATGGTTGAATTGACGCGAACCAATGATCCGGTTTTTCTGTCGTGGTTGCTTCACGCCCTGGGCGAAAGCGATATTGAGGCGTTCGTATTCGATGGCTTTACCTCGATCATGGAAGGCAGTATTTCGGCCATTCCGCGCCGGGTTATGGTTATTGAGGAGCAACTATCTCAAGCTCGCATGATCTTGCACGAGGGCGAAACCATGGCCAAAAACGGAATTAGTTGATGGGCGAAGTTGCAAAAGAAGACGCCCTGCTTGGCGGCAAAGTCCGCCTGTTGCAAATGCCCGGCGGCTATCGCACCGCTATTGATCCGGTTTTGCTGGCCGCCGCCGTCCCTGCCAACGCGGGAGAGGCGGTGCTTGATCTGGGTTGCGGCGTCGGTGCCGTGTCCTTGTGTCTGCATGCCCGCCTTCCCGGCACCCACGTCACTGGTCTGGATATGCAAAAACCGCTGGTTGATCTGGCTCGTAGAAATGCGGTTCTGAATAATTGCGCCGATGACGTGCGTTTTGTTGATGGTGATCTGCTAAATCCCCCAGCGGAGGTCCCTGAAGCCAGTTTTGATCATGTCATGATTAATCCGCCTTATCTTGCCGCAAACAGTGGCAACCCGCCGCCGGACGCCGTCAAAGCAGCAGCCAATGTGGAAGGTGAGGCAGGGCTGGATGATTGGGCCCAGGCGGCGCACCGGGCGCTTAAGGCTAAGGGCAGCGTCACTTTTATTCACCGGGCGGACCGTATAGACGATTTACTGGCCGCCTTGCACGACGGTTTTGGCGAGCTTGTCATTTTCCCCCTGTGGCCAGCTCAGGGAAAGGAAGCCAAGCGGGTTATTGTTAGTGCTCGCAAGGGCGTCGCCAGCCCGGCCCGGATCAGTCCCGGCCTTGTTTTGCATGAAGATGACGGTCGTTTCACTGATCAGGCCCAGGCGGTCTTGACAGACGCCGCCGCCATGAGCGTCTCCTAAAAACCGTTTAGCCTATACGGTGCCTTGCCTTCCACAAGGGTGGGCTATACAAAGACTGTCATGTTTGGATTCTCGATAACAAAACTGCTGTTTACCCTTGTCGCGATCATCGTCGTATGGAAAGGATTCAAGTGGTACAATCGCCTGCAGGAAAACCGCAGTGCGCCTGTCCGTGGTGATCAAGGATCGGCTGGGCAAGGCGCTGAAGCTGCTGGCCCGTCAGATGCGGAAGAAATGGTCAAGTGCGCCGTTTGTGAAACCTTTGTGTCCTCGGCAAGCGCCGTTTCCTGTGGCAAGGACGGCTGCCCCTATCCGGGTTGAATGGATCACGTAAATGAGCGCCAAACCAAAAAATTTCCAGACAATAATCCTCGAGCTGCAACATTTCTGGGCCGACAAGGGCTGCGTTATTTTGCAGCCCTATGACATGGAAGTCGGGGCCGGAACATTCCACCCGGCGACGACCTTGCGGGCCCTGGGGCCTGACCCGTGGAAGGCGGCCTACGTGCAGCCTTCGCGCCGCCCGACAGATGGACGCTACGGCGAAAACCCCAACCGTTTGCAGCATTACTATCAGTTTCAGGTTGTCTGGAAGCCGTCGCCCGATAACTCTCAGGAACTCTATCTGGATAGCCTTGCGGCTATCGGCATCGATTGCATGCAGCATGACATTCGCTTTGTTGAAGACGACTGGGAAAGCCCCACATTGGGGGCCTGGGGCCTGGGCTGGGAGGTCTGGTGTGATGGCATGGAAGTCAGCCAGTTTACGTACTTTCAGCAGGTCGGCGGCCTTGAATGCAATCCGGTCTCGCTGGAACTGACTTACGGGTTGGAACGCCTGGCCATGTATATTCAAGGTGTGGAGAACGTCTACGATCTGGACTGGAACGGCGAGATGACTTACGGCGATGTGTACCTGCGAAATGAGCAGGAGCAATCGGCCTTTAACTTCGAGCATTCTAACACAGATATCCTGTTCAAGCAGTTCACAGACGCCGAATCCCAGTGCGCGACGATTTTGGCTCTGGACAAGCCATTGGCTTTGCCTGCCTACGAGCAATGCATCAAGGCCTCTCATCTATTTAATTTACTCGATGCGCGCGGTGTTATTTCCGTAACCGAACGCGCCGCCTACATCGGCCGGGTGCGAAAGCTGGCGACCGGCTGCGCCAAGGCATGGGTAGGGGACAGCGACAATGCCTGAACTCCTGCTTGAACTGCTCTCTGAGGAAATCCCGGCGCGCATGCAAAAGCGGGCCAGCGATGATCTCAAGCGTCTTGTTTGTGATGGCTTGAAGAAGGCGGGTCTGGAATTTGACAGCGCCGCCGCCTACGCCACACCGCGCCGCCTGACTTTGGTGGTTACGGGACTTCCCGAAAAACAACCGGACGTCAAAGACGAGCGAAAAGGCCCACAAGTGGGCGCGCCGGAACAAGCGATGAATGGCTTCAAAAGTTCGCTCCCTGAAGGCACACAGATCGAAGAGCGCGAGCTTAAGGGCAAGACCTTCTACTTCGCGGTGATTGATAAGAAAGGTGCCGCAACGGCGGCTGTCCTGAAGGGCATCATTAATACGGCACTCACGGATATGGCGACCTCATGGCCCAAGTCTATGCGCTGGGGTGAAAACACAGTGCGTTGGGCGCGACCCTTGCATTCCATAGCCAGTCTTTTGGATGGCACGGTTATTCCCGTAGAGCTAGGCCCGGTCTCCGCTTCTGACACAACCTTGGGCCATCGCTTCCTCGCACCTGAACCTTTTGCCGTCAAAGATTTTGGCGACTACAAAGTCAAACTTGAAAACGCCAAGGTTATGCTGGACGCCACCGACAGGCGCGAAAAGATCAAGGCTGATGCCGAGGCACTTGCTACAGCCCAAGGGCTGACACTGCGTGATGATCCGGGCCTGCTTGATGAAGTGGCCGGACTGGTCGAATGGCCCATCACCCTGATGGGCGATATTGACCATGAGTTCATGGCTGTCCCGCCGGAAGTGCTGATCGCGGCCATGCGCGGTCATCAGAAGTATTTTTCAACTTTGGATAAAGACGGACAATTAGCCGCCAAGTTTATCTTTGTTTCCAATATGGAAGCGGATGATGGGGGCAAGGCTATTGTCGCCGGGAATGAGCGCGTTTTGAGAGCGCGCTTGTCTGATACCAAGTTTTTCTGGGATCAGGACCGAAAAGAAGGGTTGGAAAGCCGCTTGCCCAAACTGGCCGGGGTGGTCTTCCACGCCAAGTTGGGGTCCGTACTGGAAAAAGTCGAGCGCATGACGGCTTTGGCTGGTTCCTTGAGCGCCCATATTCCGGGTGCGGAGTCGAAAACCGTAGAGCGCGCCGCAAAGCTGTCGAAGGCCGATTTGGTCACTGGCATGGTTGGTGAGCTGCCGGAACTGCAAGGTTTAATGGGTCGCTATTACGCCCTTGAAAGTGGCGAAGATGTGGATGTGGCTGACGCCATCGCGGACCATTATTCGCCTGCCGGGCCAAATGATCATTGTCCGTCAAAACCGGCCAGTGTCGCGATTGCCTTGGCCGACAAGATTGATACTCTCGTTGGTTTCTGGACCATTGATGAAAAGCCGACGGGCTCAAAAGACCCGTTTGCACTACGTCGTGCCGCGCTGGGTGTGATTCGCTTGATCATTGAAAATAATTTGCGCCTGTCGTTGCTTGATGTGTTCGCCGTGGCAGGTGGCAAGGATATTGCCTCCGACCTCCTCACCTTCTTCGTCGACCGTCTGAAGGTCCACTTGAAGGAGAAGGGCGTGCGTCATGATTTGATTGATGCTGTTTTTGCCCTGGGTGAGGATGATCTGGTGCTGGTTCTGGCCCGGGTTGAGGCTTTGGGTGAATTCCTGGGCAGTGACGATGGAGCTAATTTGCTGGTGGCCTACAAGCGGGCCGCTAATATTCTCAAGATCGAAGAAAAAAAGGACGCCAGGTCTTACACTGAAAAACCCGATCCCAAGTTGCTGAAAGAGGCCGATGAAAAGGCTTTATTTGAAAAACTCATGGATATTGGCCCAAAAATTACCGCCTTCATTGCAGAAGAAAAATACACTGAAGCAATGATAGAGCTTGCCAGCGCCCGCATAGAGATAGATGATTTTTTTGACAATGTGACGGTTAATGCAGATCAACCGGAATTGCGTGAAAACCGACTGAATATGCTCTCTTATATTCGTCGGGCCTTGGATGAAGTTGCGGACTTCTCCAAAATCGAAGGCTAGGGAACAAAGGCAAATGAGCCAGTGGGTTTATAGCTTCGGCGATGGCAAGGCGGATGGTGACGCCTCCATGAAGAATCTGTTGGGTGGCAAAGGTGCCAACCTGGCTGAAATGAGTTCTCTTGGCCTGCCCGTACCGCCGGGCTTTACCCTGACCACGGATGTTTGCTCCCACTACACCAGCAATGACAATACTTATCCGGACGCCCTGAAAGATCAGGTCGCGACGGCGCTGGCCGGGGTCGAGGCAACCATGGGTCTGAAATTCGGTGAAGCCGGAAATGCTTTGCTGGTGTCCGTGCGTTCCGGTGCTCGTGCCTCCATGCCCGGTATGATGGACACGGTGTTGAATTTGGGTCTCAACGACGAAACCGTTGAAGGCCTGGCCGAAGCCTCTGGCGATGAGCGTTTTGCCTACGACAGCTACCGCCGCTTCTTGCAGATGTACGGCGATGTGGTTCTGGGTGTTGAACATCATATGTTTGAAGACATGCTGGAAGATCACAAAAACCGAAAAGGCGTCCAGTTGGATACGGATATGGAAGCCGATGACTGGCGTGATCTGGTCGATGCCTACAAGGAAATGATCGAAAAGGAACTGGGCAACCCCTTCCCGCAGGACCCGCACGAGCAATTGTGGGGTGCCATTGACGCCGTCTTTGGCTCATGGATGAACCGTCGTGCCAAGACCTACCGCATGTTGCACGATATCCCGGAAGAATGGGGAACCGCCGTTAATGTGCAGGCCATGGTCTTTGGCAACATGGGGGATGACTGCGCCACTGGCGTTGCCTTTACCCGCGACCCGGCCAATGGCGACAATGAGTACTACGGCGAATATCTGATCAATGCTCAGGGCGAAGATGTGGTCGCCGGTATCCGTACCCCGCAGCCCCTCACCATCTCTGGCAAGCATGACAACCTTCCCGATCTGCTGTCTATGGAAGAAGTCATGCCTGACGTTTACGCAGAACTGGTCGATGTGCGCAGCCGTCTTGAGCGCCATTATAAAGACATGCAGGACATGGAATTCACGGTCCAGGAGGGCCGCCTGTGGATGCTGCAAACCCGTGTTGGCAAGCGCACCACCAAGGCGGCCATGAAAATTGCCGTCAATATGGTTGAAGAGGGCTTGATTGATAAGGCCGAGGCAATCTCGCGTATTGATCCTGGACAACTGGATCAGATGCTGCACCCGACACTGGATCCAAAAGCCCACCGTAAAATTCTCGGGGTTGGCTTGCCAGCCTCGCCGGGGGCCGCATCGGGCAAGGTTGTCTTCAATAGCGCCGATGCGGAAAATTGGTCGGAACGGGGCAATAATGTGATTTTGGTGCGCATAGAAACCTCACCTGAAGATATTGGCGGCATGCATGTGGCCAAGGGCATTGTCACGACCCGCGGTGGTATGACATCCCACGCCGCCGTCGTGGCACGCGGTATGGGAACGCCGTGTGTCTCAGGCGCAGGGTCACTGATCGTTGATTACGCAGAAAAGACCCTTAAAGTCCTTGGCGAAACGATTCACGAAGGCGAGATTATCACCATCGACGGAACGTCCGGCGAGGTGATGAAAGGTGAAGTGCCGACCATTCAGCCTGAGTTTTCGGACGATTTTTCCAAGTTGATGCAGTGGGTTGATGAAACCCGCACAATGGGCGTTCGCGCCAATGCGGAAACCCCTTCCGATGCCAGAACCGCTCGCAAGTTCGGGGCAGAGGGCATTGGCCTGTGCCGTACGGAGCATATGTTCTTTGATGCCCAGAGAATTATCCATGTGCGTGAGATGATCGTCGCCAGTGATGAAAAAAGCCGTCGCGCGGCCTTGGGCAAACTACTGCCTTTCCAGCGTCAGGATTTTGTTGACCTGTTCACCATCATGGATGGTTTGCCCGTGACCATCCGCCTGCTTGACCCGCCCTTGCATGAATTTCTACCCACGTCAGAATCTGACATTGCCAATGTTGCCAAAGTCGCCGGGATCGAGATTGCCGACGTCAAGGCACGCGCCGCCCAACTACATGAAATCAATCCCATGTTGGGCCATCGTGGGTGCCGTTTGGGTATTACCTATCCTGAAATTTATGAAATGCAGGCCCGCGCTATTTTTGAAGCTGCCAGTGATGTGATTGCGGCGGGGGTAAAGGTCATGCCTGAAGTGATGATCCCCCTGGTCGCCCTTAAATCGGAATTCGATATTCTTAAGAAGCTGGTGGAGAACACCGCTGAAACCGTGAAGGCGGAAAAAGGTCAGGATGTGGACTTTACCATTGGTACGATGATTGAGCTTCCCCGCGCCGCCATGCGCGCAGGTGAAATCGCCGAAACAGCAGAATTTTTCAGCTTTGGCACCAATGATCTGACCCAAACAGCGCTTGGCTTGTCCCGTGACGATGCCAGCTCGTTTATTCAGATTTACCGCGAGAAGTCGGTGCTGGTCAGCGATCCGTTTGTGTCCATCGATATAGATGGGGTTGGTGAGCTTGTTAAAATCGCCGTCGAACGTGGTCGCGCAGCGCGTCCGGGCATGAAACTTGGTATTTGTGGCGAGCATGGCGGCGATGCGCCGTCTGTAGAATTCTTCCACCAAGTCGGGCTCGATTATGTGTCGTGTTCGCCCTACCGGGTGCCCATCGCAAGGCTAGCCGCAGCCCAGGCGGCTTTGGGCCTTAAAGCCAAGGACAACTCCTGACCAAGGCCTAGCCTGAGCGGGCCGAGCCGCGCTTTGCTGCCCCGAAATTGGCGGCGTTGGCATTACCGCTTGGTCCCTTAATGGAGCCGCCTTTTTGATCAAACTGCCCGTGGTTGTTTTGTTGGTCGGAATTTGCAGCAGCATCTAACCGCTTTTTTGGCTTTTTTCCGGCTCTTGCTTTCGCCCGTTCGCGGGCTCTTGCTTTTGACATATCTTCTTTGCCTTTCTTTTCATTTCCAGCGACTCTAGCTTAGCATAGATTCCCAACCGGATAGAACCCATGCCCAAGCAGCTTGTTATTCTTGAAACTATGCCCTCGGCCGATGATTTTTATGGCCTGTACTGGAACAGGCGGCCTTTTGTTGTGCGTGGGGGAATTCCACAGAATCATCTTATGGATTTAATCGGGGCTGATGAACTGGCGGGCCTTGCCCTGGAAGAGGCCCCCCAGTCGCGCATGGTCAGGACGGCGGGTGATTTGAAGGACTGGTCGTGCCAGTTTGGCCCGTTCAGTGAAGATGATTTTAAAGATGCTGGCGACCAAGGCTGGATTTTGCTGGTCCAGAATGTGGAGCAGTTTCACCCGCAGACGGCGACACTGCTTCGCCACTTCAATTTTGCGCCGCGCTGGTTGATGGATGATGTTATGGCCAGTTATTCGACCCCCGGTGGCACGGTTGGCCCACATATAGACAGCTATCATGTCTTTCTGGTCCAAGGAGAGGGCATGCGGCGCTGGAAGGTGGGACGTCAGCCAATCGAGAATGAAGTCTATGTAGAAGGCCTTGATTTGAAAATTCTTGCCGATGAATATGACGGCGATGAGGTTGAGGTGACATCCGGCGATGTCCTGTATCTGCCCCCCAAATTCGCCCACGAAAGTGCCACACTTGAAAATTCCCTGACATTTTCTGTCGGCTTCCTTGGGCCAAAGTTGTCTGAGCTGTTTGGTGGCTATGGCCAGTATTTGTCAGGACTTGAGGAACGCGATCAACGTTATGTGGGCGCGGGTCTTATGGGTGATAGCGCAGGATTTGCCATCAGTGGCGACGCCGTTGATCATTTACGCGGCAGCCTGGATGAACAACTGAAGACCATGGATTTCACCCAGTGGCTGGTTGCCTTCTTTAGCGGTTCCTCCCATGAGGGTTTTGGTAACTATAGTGAGCGCGAGGATGTTCTGGCCGCGAATGACCTTCAGGAAAAGTTGAACGAAGGGGGCAGCCTGATAAAACCGGAATATGTAAAATTCGCCATCACGGCGACAAATACAGGAAGTTTTCAGCTTGGTTTTGACAACCAGAACTTTGCCCTGCATGAGGGCCTGCTCCCGGTTATTCAGGAATTCATGAAAGAAGAGGCCGTGAACCTGAAGAACATGCCGGGGCTGTTTGATCAGTCATCCACCTTTGAATTATTGCTCGATCTTTATAATCACCAGGCTTTGGAACTTGCTTGATCTAGCGGCGAATAAAGATCGTCCATTCTTCAAGGGGGTAATCGTCGATCAAGGTGACGTTGGGCGATAGGGTGCGACAAAAACCCATGAATTCTTCTGCGTCTGCGTAATAAAGGCCAACATCCTGATCCGCGCGTTTTATGTCCAGCATATTGAAGGCCAAACCCTTGTTGCTCATGGTCCATAGTTGGTCGAGGGTTGATTTGACATAGGTGTTCCAGGGGCCATCATCCACATCAAGATTTAGATTGAAGGTACCAGAAACAAAAGTGAAGTCTGCCGGGGTGTCGACTTTTGACGCCTCGGAAAAGGTTGCCCGTCGGTCATTGTTACGTTGCCAGGCGGTGTGGACCATCTCTTCTGAAATGTCATAGCCGCAATAGGTCATCTGGTCCATGGCAGGCAGATCGCGCAGAAAATCGTACATGGCACCATATCCGCAGCCAAAATCATTTATGGTGAGCGCAGCTGATGGCGGTAGATCGTCAAGAATGCCCACCAGCACCTCAAAGCGCAGCTGTTGGCCTTCGCTATTTTTCCATAACACACCGGCAGGGCTGCCACCAAAAGTGCGGACCCTGTGGTTGAAAACCTTTGAAATATCTTTCAGGAATGCCGGACGGGTCGATTTGCGAAAAAGTCTCATGCCTCAAACTTGAATTCGGCCCATTCCGGTTTGACAGGACGCAGTGTGGCCCCTTCGGCACTGAAACCTTCACCACTTTCCGAGACGGCCCTGAATTGTTCAAGGCGGATCAATGCCAGGCCCAATTCAGTGTTTCCTGAGCGCATTTCACCGACGGTTTGTTCGCCAAGCATGATCGGTGTTCCCGGTGCGGGCAGGGGGCCTTCAATCTGGACAGGCATTAGACGTTTCCTAACAAGCCCGCGATAATGGGTCCGTGCCGTCAGTTCCTGCCCCATATAGCAGCCTTTGTCCCAGTCGATGCCGTTAAGCTCCTGAAAGCCATTTTCCAGCAAGATCGCCTTATCAACGATCATATCGCGGCTGCCATCGGGCAAACCAAGGCTTAAGCGCAGGGTTTCATATTCTTCCGGATTACCTGCAGAAAAACCGGCTAGCGCAAGATTTTTCTCAGCATTTTCACGAGGGATGACTGAGCGTCCGCCAATATGGGCAATGCGGGGGTCAATGAAGGCAACGCCGCCCAAAAATGATTTGGCGGCGCCTTCTTTGTTATCAAGTTGCAGGGCTTGGGCGACGTTGTCACCAATAAGGGCTGCAACTATAAAGTCTTGACTTAAATCCATTAATTGGACTTTCGAGCGTAATTTATACATGTTGAGCTTGCGTTTCAGCTCGTCCAGTCGGCCCGCCTCGCAGTCAATGACCAGTTCCCCATTCATGTGGATAATGAAGAAGTCGTACAGGTATTTTCCCTGCGGCGTCAGCATCGCGGAATACAAGGCGCGTTCAGATTCTGCCTTGCTGACATCATTGGAGACGAGGCCTTGTAGAAAGTCCAAGGCATCGTCACCGGAAACTTTTAAAAGGCCTCGGTCGTGCAAAATTACGTGGTTGCTGGTGGACATGATTTTCCCGGTTATTTGCTCTAATATATGTCTGTTCCTAGATTTGGGATGTTTTTGCCTTTTTTGCAAGGGTTGAGCGCTTTGCAAGCGTCTCTGTGACACGTATAACAACGACCATGAGAATCCTCTTTATTACATCGACTCGCGTTGGCGACGCTATTTTATCGACTGGGTTGCTCGATCATTTGATCGCTCAACACCCCGGCGCGAAGGTGACGGTCGCTTGTGGTGGCGCTGCGGCGACCTTGTTCGAGGCGGTTCCCGGTTTGGAAAAGATCATCATTCTGGACAAGATGGTCTTCTCGTTCCACTGGCTTAGGCTTTGGGCGCTATGCATTGGCAAGTTCTGGGGGATGGTTGTCGATCTCAGGAATTCTCCCATGTATTATGTTTTGCCTTCAGCAAAACGGTGGCGCATCGGGCGAACCGGGACCAATTTGCACCGGGTCAAGCAGTTGGCAGGCGTTCTGGGAATTTCCGACCATCCCCCGGCGCCCAGACTGTGGGTTTCGGATCAACAAAAATCCATGGGCGAGATTGTCATTGGTGACGGTCCACCGGTTATCGCGATTGGGCCAACGGCTAACTGGCGTGCCAAGACCTGGCGCGCGGAACACTTTGCAGAACTGATGGAGCGCCTGACAGGACCCACCGGGATTATCCCTGGTGGTCGGGTAGCAATCTTTGGTCGGGATGATGAGCGCCCCGGTGCCCTCAGCCTGATTGAGGCTATACCGGAGGACCGGCGCATTGATCTGGTTGGCCATCTTGATTTGCTTGAGGCATTTTCCTGTCTCAAGTGCTGTGATTTTTACATTGGCAATGATTCCGGGTTAATGCATTTAGCGGCGGTGTCGGACATACCAACCTTGGGTCTGTTTGGTCCCAGCCCTAAAGAACTGTACGCCCCATGGGGTGAGCTATGTGATGTGGTCTCCACGAGTGTTCCTTACGAAGAAATTTTCCCGGAAAACTTTGATCATCGGGGATCGGATACTCTGATGGATACTCTAAGCGTAGATGCTGTGGAAATCGCTGCCCACAAATTGTGGGACAGGGCAAAACGGGAGACCGCCGGGTGAGCAATATTATCTTAAGTGCCTTGATTTCAGTCCATAACGAAGAAGCCCAGTTGGCTGACTGTCTGGAACGCCTGAAGTTTGCGGACGAGATTGTTGTCTTGCTGGATAAATGTACGGATAGCTCAAAAGCCATAGCAGAAAAATTCACCGACCAAGTTCACGAAGGGGCCTGGGCCCTTGAGGGTGATCGTCGCAATGCTGGAATAGCATGCTGTAATGGGCAGTGGGTGTTTGAGATTGATGCGGACGAGCGCGTGCCACAGGCCTTGGCAGACGAAATCCGTAAAACTGTTGAAACAACAACTTTCGATTGGCATGAAATTCTCGTCGATAATTATATTGGGGCGCGGCTGGTGCGTTGGGGTTGGGGGGCCTCTTTTGGTAAAGCAGCCTATCCAGGGCTGTTTAAAAAAGGAGTCAAGATTTGGGGTCCGCAGCGGGTTCATCCTTCCTTGCAATGGTCAGGCAAAAAAGGTCCCATGCTAAGTCATCGTCTTGAGCATTATGTGGACGAGAATATTTCGGACATGCTGAAAAGGCTTGATAATTATTCAACGGCGCGGGCGAAAGACCTGCGCGATGCGGGGGAAACCTGGGGCTCAACGGCGAGCAATGTGAGGCGACTCTTCTCGCGTTTTTTCAAATGTTATGTCAGCCGTAAGGGTTACCGCGAAGGGGGTTATGGCTTGCTGATTGCGCTGTTTGCGGGGCTCTATCCACTGGTCTCTCATTTAAAGGCAAAGTTGGAGGACGACTGAGTGGCACGCATCGTATTTGCCGATGATGGTATCGAATTTGACGGCAAGACTCCTGAAAATAGCCCCCTGGGTGGTGTTGAATCTTCTGTCGTTGACCTGATGGAAGAGCTGGCGTCGCGCGGCCATGAGGTTCAGGTCCGCAATATGTGCGCCGCACCCTTGGTCCATAAAGGCGTCGACTGGGCCCCGATCCATGGCAACAGGCCCTATGCCAACATGCCTGACGAAGCTGATCTCTATATTGCCAATCGTGGTGACAAGCTGATTGATCTGATGCCAAAGGCCAAACGCACAGTCTTTTGGATTCACAATCCGGCAAACTTTTTGCTCAAGTGGCGCTATCTGAAAAAGCTGTGGAAGGTTCGCCCGGCAATTATTTTTCTTGGCGACTACCATATGACGACCTATCCGAAATGGGCCCCGGGAGGGGATCGGATCGCCATCCCTTACGGTATTCCCGATTTGTTCAGGACGGCTGAAATGTCTTCGAAGGTACCCGCACCACGGGCCGTTTTTACTTCCAATCCGTTGCGTTCCCTGGACTGGCTTCTCGATCAATGGTGCAACCACATCCAGCCACGGGTGCCAGAGGCGGAACTGCACGTCTTTTCCGGATCTGCGACCTATGGCGCGGTTGGTGATTCCAAATCCCAAGCCATGGAAAATGTCCTTGATCAGGCCCGCACATTGGCAGATAAGGGCGTCGTATTGCGAGGCCCGGTGCCAAAGACACAGCTTGTTGAAGAATTTCACGACGCCCGTATTTTGCTGTACCGGGGGGATTTGAACGAAACCTTCTGTCTTGCCGTTGGCGAGGCGCAGGCTATGGGTGTGCCCAGTGTCGTCGAAGATCTGGGCTCCATGAATGAAAGGGTCATTAACGGCAAAACCGGGTACGTCGCTGATAGCGAAACAGGCTTTGCAACATCTGCTTGTAATCTACTGCTGGATGATGAGCTGTGGCAAACTCAGCATAAGGCAGCGCTGGAACTGCAACGTCGTTGGGGATGGCCTGAAGTGGCCCAGGAATTTGAGAAACTAATACCTTAAGAGCAAGAGTCGGATACTAAAATATGCGTGTTTTACAAGTTATGGCGGGGGCCGAATTCGGTGGAGCCGAGGCCTTTTTTACCCGCCTTGTGGTGGCCTTGAGACGATCCGGCCTGCATCAGCGTGTCGTTATCAGAAAGAATGAACACCGTGCAACCATCCTCCGTGAAGGTGGTATTGAACCTGTTGAGTTTCGCTTCGGCGGGCCTTTGGATGTTTTGACCCGCATGGGCTTGAAACGGGAAGTTGACTCCTTTTACCCCCATATCGTTATGACCTGGATGAACCGGGCGTCAACCATGTGTCCAAAGGGCGATTTTGTCCATGTGGCCCGTCTCGGTGGTTATTATGACCTGAAGTATTATCAGAAATGCGGTCATTTGATAGGCAATACACAAGACATCGTCGGTTACCTAACCGACAAAGGCTGGCCTGCTGAGCGGGCTCACTATTTACCTAATTTCGTTAGCTCCAATATTTCCGATCCTTTGCCCCGGGAAGATTTTTACACGCCCAATGACGCCCCTTTGTTGCTGGCTCTTGGCCGGTTGCATGAAAACAAGGCTTTTGATGTATTGCTGGATGCCTTGGCGCGTGTTCCCAATGCCTATTTATGGCTTGCGGGGGAAGGTCCCAAGCGGGCAGAACTTGAGGCTCAGGCGGAAAGGCTAGGGGTTAAGCCAAGGGTTCGCTTCTTGGGCTGGCGAGATGATATCGAAGCTTTGCTCGCCTCGTGCGATGTTTTTGTCTGCCCGTCGCGACATGAACCCCTGGGTAATGTGGTTGTTGAAGCCTGGGCCCAGTCAAAGCCGGTCGTCGCTGCTGATAGCCTTGGCCCCGGCGTTTTGATTGATCAAAACCAAAATGGTGTTCTGGTGCCTGTCGATGATGCAAAATCATTGGCCTATGGGATTCAGCAAGTGCTTGGCGACGAAAATTTACGCACGGCAATAGCCCACAACGGGCGCACCACCTATGAAGAACGCTTTACTGAATCGACAGTTGTCGACCAATATCTGAACTTCTTCGAAAGTCTCGTGGACAAGGACTAGGGGACGCTATGTGCGGCATTGCGGGCATGATGACAATCGATGGGGCGCCGCCTGAAAGCGGTGTCCTGGATCGCCTGTCTGAATTGCTTGCCCACCGGGGGCCGGATGGTCAGGGACAGCACCTGTCGGGCGATGTTGGTATGGTGCAAACGCGCCTCGCCATTATTGATCTTGAGACAGGTGACCAACCTATTTATGTGCCCGCTTCAGGGCAATCGGCAAAGGCGGCCCTTGTCGCTAATGGTGAGATCTACAATTACATCGAGCTGAAACGCGACATGGCACAAACGTCCTTTTCCACAGGGTCTGACTGCGAGTTACCTTTGCATTTGTACCTTAGTCACGGGGCGGATTTTGCTAAACACCTGCGCGGTATGTACGCCATCGCCATTCATGACATTGACGCGGGGCAACTGGTGTTGTCGCGCGACCCCTTCGGGATTAAACCGTTGTATTACAGCGAGACGGAGGCTGGATTTGTCTTTGCTTCCGAAGCGCAAGCAATTATTGGTGCGGGTCTGGTGACGCCAGAGCTTAACGAGGCGCGTCGTGATGAGCTGATGCAACTGCAATTTACCACTGGCGAACAAACCGCATTTCAAGATATTTATAGAATGCAACCCGGCGAGACTCTTGTCGTACAGGGGGGCAAAATCATCTCGCGCAGCCGTCAAGAATCCTTGCCCGGTGCGAAGCGAAAAAACATTGATGAAAGCGAGGCCTTGGCCAGTCTTGATGGGGCCCTGATGGACAGCGTCGACGTTCATCAACGCTCGGACGTTCCTTACGGCATGTTCTTTTCCGGCGGCATCGATTCGTCTGTATTACTGGCAGTGATGTCGCGCCTGAACGAACGTCCCGTCACAGCCCTGACAGCGGGTTTTTCTGGAACCAGAGTCCATGACGAACGCGCCCATGCCCGCAGCGTCGCCGCTGCTGTTGGCGCCGATCACGTAGAAGTGGAGTTCTCAGAAGACGATTTTTACGCCTTGTTGCCCAAGATTGCTTCGGCTGTTGATGATCCGGCGGCTGACTACGCAATCCTTCCCACCTATAAACTGGCGGCCCGGGCCCGAGCGGAAGGTCTTAAGGTTGTCCTTTCCGGTGAAGGTGGCGATGAACTGTTCGGCGGATATGGCCGTTACCGCCACGCCATGCGTCCTTGGCCATTTGCGAAATCAATGCGTCGTAAGGGAATCTTCCATGGTCTGAATGTGTTGGCTGAAAACTCCGAACATTGGCGCGATGGTTTTGTTGCCTCTGAGAAGGCTGCGATGGCGCCGCAGCGTAACGCCTTGCAAGTGGCTCAGGCTACTGATTGTACGGACTGGCTGCCCGCTGACCTATTGACCAAGCTGGATCGTTGTTTGATGGCCCATGGTGTGGAAGGGCGTGTGCCTTTTCTTGACCCAGCCATAGCCCAAGCCGCTTATTTGTTGCCAGACCGTCTTAAAATTAACAAGGGCAAGGGCAAATGGCTGCTTCGTCGTTGGTTGGAAATCAATCTGCCCGTGGCACAGCCGTTAGAGGTAAAACGCGGTTTTACGGTGCCTGTTGGGCAGTGGATTGCCAGCCATGCCGGGAAACTGGGCCCGCTGGTTGCCGCTCAGCCCGGCGTCAAGGAAATTTGCCGTCCAGGAAGCGTCGAAGCCCTGTTCTCTAACACGGGAAAACGTCAGGGAAAGGCCCAATGGACCTTGTTGTTTTATGCCCTGTGGCATCAGGCACATATTCTGGGGCAGCCTTCCCAAGGCAATGTTTTTGACGCCCTGTCAGCCTAGTCCTTAAAAGTTATCCACAGGCCTGTGGATGGAAAACCTGAAAAGCCGTCAGATATCCTTAAGCAGGGGCAATCAGAATAATTTTAACAAAGAATCTGTGAGAGAACGCAGCCATAGGGCCGTTCTCAATAATACCGTGGAGTCATTGATGACCATTCTGTATGTGATTGTGGGGGCGCTTCTGATTTTGTCCCTTGGGCTCTACGCTTTGACGTTTGTCCTGAAAACAAAAGGGAAAACACAAGCCAGGGAAAGGCAGAAGGTAGAAGCCATGCAGGCTGTTGCCGCAACTCAAAGCCCGCCAAATTTTATTCCGGGTGGCCATAGAACAGAATAAAAAATTCGTTCACTTGATGCTTCTTGCTCGGGCCAAGTTCTCTTATAATCAAGAGACATGAATAACCCGGACACACTTACCCTTCGCCGACCAGATGATTGGCATGTGCATTTACGCGATGGTGCCATGCTGAACGCCGTGGCGATCCATACGGCACAATATTTTGGCCGCGCCATCATCATGCCCAATCTGGTGCCGCCGGTGACGACCCGCGCCGGGGCTTTGCAGTACCGCGAGCAGATCATCGCAGCTTTGCCAGAAGCCAGTACTTTCACACCCCTGATGACGTGTTATCTGACCGATGAAACCGGTCCTGAAGAAGTCCGTCTCGGCTTTGACGAGGGCGTGTTCAGCGCCGTTAAGTTTTATCCGGCCGGGGCGACGACGAATTCCGCCTTAGGGGTAAGCGATGTGTCAAAAATTTCAGGCGTCCTGGAAGTCATGCAGGACCTGGGTATGCCTTTGTTGGTGCACGGCGAGGTCACTGACCCGGACATTGATATTTTTGATCGCGAGGCGGTTTATATAGATCGGGTGCTGGCCCCTATGCTGAGCGATTTTCCGGCCCTGAAAGTTGTCTTTGAGCACATCACCACCTCTCAGGCTGTCGCTTATGTGCGTTCGCAAGGGCCCAGGCTGGGGGCGACAATTACCGCCCATCACTTGTTGATAGACCGCAATGACATGTTCAAGGGTGGCATCCGCCCGCACATGTTCTGCCTGCCCGTGGCCAAGCGTCAGGCCCACCGGTTGGCCTTGTTGGAAGCCGCAACCTCAGGTGAGGCGAATTTCTTTTTGGGGACGGACAGCGCCCCCCATGCCACCGACGCCAAAGAATCCGCCTGCGGTTGCGCCGGGATATTTTCCGCCCCTGTGGCCATTGAGCTTTATGCCCATGCTTTCGATCAAGTGGATGCCCTGGACAAGCTGGAAGCCTTTGCCTCATTAAATGGTCCCGCCTTTTATGGTCTGCCTGCAAACGAGGAGACAATCACCCTGGTGCGCCAGGACGGGGTGGTTCCCTTGCATGTTGATGTGGAGGGGGAAGCTGAAATACTTCCTTTTATGGCCGGGGAAACCCTGAGCTGGAGTATCTTACCTTGACGCGGCAGGGGTATTGTGGTGGCGTTATCATTGGTGCAGACCATATATGACAAGATGAACCACAGCTTTGGGATTTCATAACCATGACTGATAATAATGGATTCACCGCAATTTTACTGGAACAGGACGGCGACGCCGTCAACGCCTCGATCCAGACCATGTCCGACGATCGCCTGCCCGAAGGTGACGTTACCGTGGCGATCAAGTATTCGACCCTGAATTACAAGGATGGCATGATCTTGGGCGGCATCGGCAAGCTGGTGCGCGACTATCCCCACATTCCCGGTGTTGATTGCGCCGGCACGGTGATCGCCTCAGACAACGCTGATTATAAACCCGGTGATGAGGTCATCATGACTGGCTGGCGTTTTGGTGAAACTCATTGGGGTGGCCTTGCCACGAAAACCCGGGTCAAGGCTGAATGGCTGGTCCCCCTGCCCAAGGGCATGACGTTGGAAAACGCCATGGCCATCGGCACGGCGGGTCTGACCGCCATGTTGGCGGTAATGGCTCTGGAAGATCACGGCCTTAAACAGGACAACGAGGGCGAGGTTCTGGTTACAGGTGCCGCGGGCGGCGTTGGCTCCATCGCCACTTGTGTGCTCTCCGGTCTTGGCTACCGAGTTGCGGCCGCGACAGGCCGGGCAGAAACTGCGGACTACCTGAAAGACCTTGGCGCGACCAGCATTGTTGATCGGACCGAGCTGGCCGAAGCCCCACGCGGACCCATGGCGTCTGAACGTTGGTCCGGCATTGTTGATAACGTTGGCGGTGAGCAGTTGGGCAACATTCTTGCCTCCCTGGCTTATTGGGGCAGTTGTGCTTCTGTCGGCAATGCTGGCGGCATCAAGTTTAGCACCACGGTTATTCCCTTCTTGCTGCGCGGTATTAATCTGCTGGGTATTGATTCCAACACCTGCCCGTATGAGCGCAGAGTCCAAGCCTGGGGCAGGCTGGTAACCCAGCTTCCCACGGACAAGCTGGAAGGCATGATTAACCGGGTCGGACTTGCCGATATCCTGGATCTGGGCGGAAAAATACTCCAGGGCCAGGTCCGTGGCCGCACGGTGGTTGACGTCAACGCCTGAGCCTAAGCAATTGAATCAAAAGGCCCTTGCCTGCATTTTAAAGCGGGGCAGGGGCTTTTTTTGATTCTGGCCCCTGATTTGCATTGTTTATGGGCAGATGGCAGGAATTTGCCTGCCGCTGTGATTTAAGTTGGAGACTTAAGACAATGCTGAAACGAATTTGGGGACTTACCGTTATATTTGGCGCGACCACGTTGCTTGCAGCATGCTCAGGCATGAGCGAGTACGAGCGACATGTTGAAGACTGGGAACCGGTCTATTGTTACAAGTCCATTGGCGGGGTGCAGTGCTATAAGGAGCCCAAGCACAGTGATTCCCGTCGTCTGGTTAATTTTTATGGGCCCGCACCGCGCACATACGATGTGCCGGACGCCCCGACGCCCAGCAAGACCGCAGCCCCAAAGATGATCAAAACTTGGGTCAAGGACCCGGAACCTGTGCCCCAGGCCCGCCTGACGCCAACCCCTGCACAAGTTCCCGTAAAGGCAGATGCTAGCGCCCCGGCAACTCCAGCCGCGGGGGTGAAAGAGGAAGAAGATGTCTCCTTTATGGATGGCTTGCTGCGGACCATGTTTGGCAAGCCTACACTGGCCAACAAGCCCTTGGCTTCTGCAGAAACAGGCACGCTGTAGGCTGGCCCACAAAAAAACAGCCCGGAAGGGCGGCGAGCCTGCTTGACAGCCCCAAGCCTTTCGCCCTATATCCCTCTCTCTTCGCCGCCTTGAGCTATCAAGGTGGCCGCTATTATGGCGGAGTAGCTCAGCTGGTTAGAGCAGCGGAATCATAATCCGCGTGTCGGGG
>Ga0055584_100001098_pt1 | contig 26401 bp, 26 predicted proteins | sample OSDHelmetaG_FD_58716 | JGI IMG/M metagenome (GOLD analysis project Ga0055584, IMG submission 58716) | Pelagic marine sediment microbial communities from the LTER site Helgoland, North Sea, for post-phytoplankton bloom and carbon turnover... | ecosystem: Environmental > Aquatic > Marine >...
ATCCGCCGGGCGTTCACGTTGCTGGGCTGGCTGTTCAAGAGCCTGCTCACCAAGCTTGCCCCCGGACGCCGCGTGGCCCTGCTCGTCGCCTGCATCATCATGGTGTTGGGCAAGACCGGTTTCGGGATCAGCACGCTCGGGTTCAGCTTCGCCCACGACCTCCGGCCGTGGGGTTTCATGATCCTGCTGATCGTCCTGATGCTGGAGCTCAAGGACAAGCTCGTCGCCAAGGACGAGATCCAGATCGCGCGCCAGGTGCAGCAGATGCTGTTCCCGCGAACGCACCCGGATCTGCCCGGGTGGTCGGTGTGGAGCATCTCGCGTCCGGCCAACGATGTCGGTGGCGACCTGATCGACTACATCGAGCTCGACGGTTTCCGCCACGCGATCGTGCTCGGCGATGTCGCGGGCAAGGGGCTCGGCGCGTCGCTTCTCTCGGCGCGCGTGCAGGCCACGCTACGCGCGTTGTCCTCGCATGCCGCCTCGCTCGACGACCTTGCCGCGCGCGTCAACGAGACGATCGTACGCGACGAGATCTCCAACCGCTTCGCCACCTTGTTCTACGCCGAGCTCCAGTACGACGCCGGTTCGGTCACCTGGGTCAACGCCGGGCACAACCCGGCGCTGGCGATCCACGCCGAAAGCATCGAGCGCCTCGGTGCCTCGTCACTTCCGCTGGGGATGTTCCCGGGTTCGAACTACGAGGAGGCCGCGCTCCACCTGGACCCCGGCGAGATCCTGCTGGTTTACTCCGACGGCGTGACCGAGGCCGAGAACATCGACGGCGAGGAGTTCGGCCTCGAGCGCCTCGAGGCCCTGGCACCGAGGTTGCGCAAGATGGACCCGGAAACCGCCGGGCACCTGATCCTCTCGGAGGTTGATCAATTCCTCGACGGACTGCGGCCCGGGGACGACCTCTCGATGGTGATCGTGAAACGTCATGACGCGTAGACTCCTGCTCACCGCGGCCCTCGCGGTCGTTCTCCTCGCATCGGGTTCGTGCTCGAGCGACGATCCGACGACCGGAACGCAGTACTTCTCGCTGGTCTTCAACGATTTCCTCGCGGCCCAGACGCTGGTCGTCAGCGCTCCGCTCACGATGGTGTTCCGCGACCAGGCGGCGTGGAGTGCGTTCTGGCTGACGCACGGCCCGTTCGGCTCCGCCGCTCCGGCGGTGGACTGGACGCAGGACATGTTGATCGGCGTGTTCTGGGGTCCCAGCGGCAACGGATGCTCCAACTACGTTCGCGCCGTGGACCGCGTGCGACTACGCATCGACGGCATCAACACGACCGGCGTGATCGAGGTCGAGGTCGGCCCGCTCGGGGATCTCGGCAACTGCGCGATGCCGGTGCTCCCGCTTCAGGTCGTGCGCACCGCCACCACGTCCACCCCGGTCCAGTTCGTCGGGATGGTCCCCTGATGAGCCGGCCTTTCACCGGCCGGTGAATCCAGCGCGAGGGGAAGGGAGCCTGCATTGTCGCTGATGGCGTGGATCCTGTGGACCGCCGTCATGTTGGGCGAGCCGGCCACGGCACCGCTGGGCGTCGAACTGATCGATCTGGACGGACGCAAGGCGCCGATCTGGACGATCGACGACGGGCCGGCCGTGGTCCTGGTGGTTCATGCACGCCGTCTCCGCGGGCTGAAGACCTGGGAAAAGCACCTCCGCGAGCGCTTCGAAGGGCTGTCCTACGCACGGATCGCCGACCTCCCAGCGGAGTCCGGCGCGACGTACGAGGACGTGGCCGCGAAGCTGCGCGAGCGCGTCCCCGAGGGGGTCCGGGTCTTCGTGGACGTCGAACGTTCCTGGGCGCGCGAGCTCGGCCTCGACACGTCCCGCCCGAACCTGCTCTTGCTGGACGACGCGGGCAACCTGACGGCGACGTTCCAGGGCCGCTTCGAGACGACGCTCTTCGAGCAGGTCTGCGACGCGATCGGCGAGACGCTGGAGGCGCCCCGATGAAGGGACTGGTGCTCGCGGGTGGAGGGCTGGCCAACAGCCTGCTGGCCTATCGCCTTGCCGCTTGCCGGCCGGAGGTGGAGATCCTCGTCGTCGAGCGCGGCGAGACCCTCGGGGGCAACCACGTCTGGTGTTTCCACGACACCGACCTGACGGCCGCTCAACGGGACTGGATCGCCCCCCTGGTGGAGTGGTCGTGGGACGGCTATGACGTGAGATTCCCGGGCCATTCGCGTCGTCTACGGGGCACCTACCATGCGTTGACGTCGGAACGACTCCACCGTGTGGTCGGCGCCGCGCTGGCCGGACGGGTGCGCTACGAAACGAGTATCCGGCGCTGTGACCCGACTCGCATCGAGCTCGACGACGGCGACACGATCGATGCCGACGCGGTCGTCGACGGTCGCGGGATGCCCCCGGACGCGGCGATCGTCATCGCCTGGCAGAAGTTCGTCGGACTATGGGTCGAACTCGAAGCCGACCACGACCTGGACCGGCCGATCATGATGGACGCGACCGTCGAACAACGCGACGGATACCGCTTCCTCTATACCCTGCCCTTTGGCGACCGTCTCCTGCACGTCGAGGACACGCGCTACAGCGACACTCCCGGGATCGACCTCGACGGGTACAAGGCCGGGATCCTCGAATACTGCCGCCGCCAGGGCTGGCGGCCGGCTTCGATCGAGCGCGAGGAGGCGGGTGCGTTGCCCGTGGTGCTCGGCGGGGATATCCAGGCGTTCTGGGAGCAGCCCGCCGGCGAGGTGCCGCGCTCGGGGATGCGCTCCGCCCTGTTCCACCCGACGACCGGTTATTCGTTGCCCGACGCGGTACGGCTGGCCGACGCGATCGCCGGCGAGCCGGAGTTGACCGCCGCCGCGCTGTACGCGTCGATCCGGCGAACGTCCGTCGAGAAGTGGCGGCGCGACGGGTTTTACCGGTTGATCAACCGGATGATGTTCCGTGCCGCGGATCCCGTCCGGCGCTACCGGGTCCTGGAGCGCTTCTATCGACTGCCTGAATCGTTGATCGAGCGTTTCTACGCCGATCGACTGACCGGGTTCGACCGCTTGAGGATTTTGACCGGAAGACCGCCGGTGCCCGTGCACCGTGCGCTACGCTGCCTGCGCAACCCTACCGTGGAGGCCAGGAACGTATGAAGACCGCGGCGGTCATCGGAAGCGGATTCGGCGGACTCGCCCTCGCGGTGAGATTGCAGGCGGCCGGCGTGCAGACGACCGTGCTCGAAAAGCGCGACCGGCCCGGTGGGCGGGCCTACGTCTACGAGGATTCAGGCTACGTCTTCGACGGCGGACCGACGGTGATCACCGCGCCGGAGTGCCTCGAAGCGGTATTCCAGGCCGCGGGGCGGGACCTGAAGGACTATGTGGACCTGATCCCGGTGAACCCGTTCTACCGGCTGCACTGGGAAGACGGCTACGCCTTCGACTACTCGAACGACCTGGAGCAGGTCAATCGACAGATCGCCGAGAAGAGCCCGCGTGACGTTGACGGCTACGCGCGATTCCGCCGCTACACCGAAGAGGTCTTCAAGGAAGGCTACGTCAAGCTCGCGAGCACGCCGTTCCTCGATTTCCGGAGCATGATCCGGGTCGCGCCGCAGCTCGCCCGGCTGCAGGCGTTCCGAAGCGTCTACAGCATGGTCTCTCGCTATGTACGGGATGAGCACCTGCGCCAGGCGCTGAGTTTTCATTCCTTGCTGGTCGGTGGCAACCCATTCACGAGCTCGTCGATCTACACCCTGATCCATGCACTCGAACGCAAGTGGGGCGTGTTCTTCCCGCGCGGCGGCACGGGCAGCCTGGTCGGCGCCTTCGTCCGGTTGTTCGAGGAGCTCGGCGGCGAGTTGCGGCTCGACTGTCCGGTCGAGAGGATTCGCACGTCGAACGGCCGCGTGACCGGAGTCGACGCCGCGGACGGTTGGAGCCGCGACGTCGACGTCGTGGCAAGCAACGCCGATGTGGTGCACACGTTCTCGAAGCTGTTGCCCGGCGAACCCGCGGCCGCGACCATCGCGCGCGGGCTGGCTCGAAAGCGGCACAGCATGTCGCTGTTCGTGATCTATTTCGGGGTCCGGCGACGCCACGCCAACCTGGCCCACCACAGCGTGTTGTTCGGCCCGCGCTACCGCGAACTGCTGAAGGACATCTTCGCGCGTGGGCACCTGGCCGACGATTTCTCGCTCTACCTCCACGCACCGACGACGACCGATCCCGAGATCGCCCCCCCGGGGTGCGAGGCTTTCTACGTCCTGTCGCCCGTCCCGCACCTCGGCAAGGCCTCGATTGACTGGAAAGTGGAGGGCCCGCGCTACCGCGACCGCATCCTGGGCTATCTTGAAGAGCGCTACATCCCGGGCCTCTCCGGCGATCTGGAGACGGTGCGGATCTTCACACCGGAGGATTTTCGCGACGTGTTGAACGCTCACCACGGTTCCGCGTTCTCGCTGGAACCGATCTTGAGGCAGAGCGCGTACTTCAGGGTCCACAACCGCGACCCGCGCATCGGCGGCCTCTACTTCACTGGGTCGGGAACGCATCCCGGTGCCGGCGTGCCCGGGGTCGTCAACTCCGCCGAAGCGACCGCGGGCCTGATCCTGCAAGACCTCGGTGTCGGACAGCCGGCGCCGGTGCGAGCACCCTCATGAAGGACCGCGTCCTGGAGCACAGCAAGGAGATGATCCGGCTCGGTTCGAAGAGCTTTGCGGGAGCCGCACGGATACTCCCCACCGCGACTCGGCGCAGCGTTTACATGCTCTACGCCTGGTGCCGTTACTGCGACGACCAGATCGATGAGCAGGACCTCGGACGCGACGCACCCTCCCGTTTCAGCGGCAGCGCGGACGTGCTCGCAAAGTTGAAATCTCAGACCCAACGCGCGCTGGATGGCGAGCATGTGGGAGAGCCGGCCTTCGCCGCGTTGCAGCGCGTCGTCGCCCGGCACGACATTCCCGCGCGACACCCGCTCGAGCTGCTCCGCGGCTTCGAGATGGACGTCGAGGGGCGGAGCTTCGTCACGCTCGAGGACACGCTGGACTATTGCTATCACGTGGCGGGTGTGGTCGGCGTGATGATGGCGCTCGTGATGGACGCGCGAGAGCAGGAAGCCCTCGACCGCGCGGCCGACCTGGGCATCGCGCTGCAAATGACCAACATCGCGAGGGACGTGATCGACGACGCCCACGCGGGCCGCGTGTACCTACCCCTGGAATGGCTGGACGAGGCGAATGTTCCCGTCGATGAGGTCGCCGACCCCCGACACCGGGAGGCCGTCTTCGGCGTCGCGAAACGCCTGATCGAAAGCTCCGAGCTGTATTACAGCTCCGCGGTTCACGGCCTCTCCTGGCTCGAACCGCGGTGCGCGTGGGCCATCGCGACCGCGCGGGGGGTCTACCGCGAGATCGGCCGCACGCTGCTGCGTCGCGGTACGGAGGCCTGGGATTCCCGCACCTACGTCGGGCGTCCGCAAAAGGCGGCGCGAGCGTTGATGGCAGGGGTCGAAGCCGCGCTGGCGGTCGGGCGGCGGCGGAGACGGACGGTGTCTCCCGATTCGCGAAAAGGCCTGCGCGAGCGCCCCTAGTCCGCGGACCGTCCCTTGATCAGCTGCGGGTCCGGGGCGTACAGGAACCCGAACGACACCGCACCCTCGCGAGAGTGCGTGCGGTGGTGGATCAGGTGCGCCTGGATGATGCGGCGGAGGTACCGGCCTTGCGGGTGCAGCCGCAACGGCACACGCCGGTGCACGATCACGTCATGGAAACCGAAGTACGCCACCCCGTAGGCCGTCATCCCCAGGCCGACCCAGAGCAGCGCCGGGTAGCCGTGCGTGCCGAACCAGATCAACACGATCGAGGGCAGCGCGAAGAGAATACCGAACAGGTCGTTCCACTCGAACCGGCCGGTACGCGGGCGATGGTGCGAGGCGTGCAGGAACCACAGCGGGCCATGCATCAGAAAGCGGTGGGTCAGGTAGGCCACCCCCTCCATCGCCGCCAGGCTGCCGAGGAACAACGCGGCATGAACCAGAGTCGTCTTCATCTTTTTTTCGCCGTCACACCCGATCGATCGTACGTCCCAGGCGGCGAGCCAACAGCCAACCGAGGCATGCGGTCGCGGCCAGGGCGGCCCAGGGTAACAACAACGCCTGAACCGGCTCCCCGCGCCAGAACAGCGAGGTATACGCCTCGAGCGCCCAGGTGTTGGGAGTGGCCCAACCGACATCCTGTAGCCACGCAGGCATCAGGAACCGAGGCACCATGCTGCCGCCCAGTGCGGAGAGGATCAGTATAGCCGCGTTGGCGAAGGTCAGCGCCTGACGCCGGGTGCGGCACGCACCGGCGACGGCCATCGCGAGGCCGGCGGCGGCGAGACTCGTCAACAACGTCGTGACGGCCCAGGGAACGGTTCGCGCACCCCAGAGATCGACGCCGTACACGGCCCAGGCGACCACGAAGATGACGCCGATCTGAAAGAAACCCTGGATGCCGAGAAAGAGGAACTTGCCGTCGATCAGGACCGCCGCCTTGCCGGGTCCGGCGAGGATCCGGTCCAGCAACCCCCCGTCGCGCTCCTCGAGCAGGGTGATCGCACCGTTGACGGCGGAGAACAGCGCGAACAGCACGGCGACGGCGCCGGCGTAGTAGGCCACGTGATTCAAGCCCGAGGTTTGCCCCGTCACCGGTTGGGTTTCGTGCAGGTCGTCGAAACCCCAGCCCGTCGGCCGGCCCGCGTCGACCGCCTCCGCCACCTCGTCACGCAACTCCGCGAGACCGGCCTCAACGTCCTCACGCTGCAGCGGCTCCAGCTCCAGGAACTGATCCTCGAGCAGGTCGACGACGCCACCGAGCGCGACATCGGGCAGGGCCTCGAAATACACGCGCTGGATCTGGCCGGCCAGCACCTGCTCGGCGACGGCTCGAACCGGGTCGGTGACCAGCACGAGCGGCGCCGGACCGAAACCCGCGACGTCGCGCAGGTTCCTGCCGCCCTCACGGACGATCAGGCCGACGTCGGCCGTGCCGTGGCGGACGAGATCGCGCACGGTGTCGCCCGAAAGCCCCTCGCCACCGACGGTCTTGAGCGAAGCCTGCGCGGCCAACGCGTCGACCAGCCGCCGGCTGGTCTCGTCCCCGACCTCGTCGGCGACGGCGAGATTCAACCGGATCTGCTCCCCCGTCGCCCCCGAGAAGATCGCGGCGAAGATCAGGAACACCACGGCGGGGAGGACGAACGTCATGGCCAGCGCGGCACGGTCGCGCCACAGCCCGAGGAACATCGCGCGAAAGACGGCCAGGCTCATGGCGCGTACTCCCGCCCGGTGGCGCGGAAGAAGACCTCGCGCAGCCCGGGCTCGCGGATGCGCATCTCCTCGGTCGGGAGGCCGGCCTCGGCCAGCGTACCGGCCAGCGCAGCCAGATCCTCGATCCCATGCTCCGCGTTCCCCGTCCACGTCTCGCCGTCGGCGCCGCTCTCCAGGCCCGCCGCACGCAGCAGGCCGGCCTCGGCCTCGTCGAGCCGGCGCGAAACGTGGACGGTCAATTCCTTGGCCCGGCCGAAGTGGGCCCGCACGAGCTCCTCGAGCGAACCCTCTGCGCAGAGCCGGCCCTCGGCGAGGATCCCGGTTCGATCGGCAAGCTCCTCGGCTTCCTGCATGTCGTGCGTGGTGATCAGCGTCGCGGTGCCCTCGCTGCGCAAGCTCGCCAACATTGCGTGGAGCCTCTCGCGTGCCTGCGGATCGACGCCGACCGTCGGTTCGTCGAGCAACAACACGTCGGGGCTGTGAAGGACGCCCGCGGCGAGATTGGCGCGACGCTGCATCCCGCCGGACAGCCGGTCGATACGATCGTCGACCCGATCGCCGAGACCGCTCCAGTCCAGCGCACGATCGATCGCCGAAGGGATCTGCCCCCGACCCAGGCCGGCAAGACGGCCGAGCACCTGGAAATTTTCTCGAACGGTGAGCGACGGGTAGAGCGCGATCTGCTGTGGCACCAGACCGAGACGACGCCGCACTCGCGGTTCGACGAACGGGTCGCCGCCGGCCAGACGCACGCTGCCGCGGTCCAGCGGCGACCGTCCACAGATCGATCTGAGCAACGTCGTCTTACCCGCGCCGTTTCGCCCGAGCAGGGCGTAGATCTCGCCCGCGAATAGACGTAGGTCGACCCCACGAAGCACGTCACGTTCGCCGTAGGACTTCTCGGCGCGTTCGACGATCAGGATCGGTGCATCCGTGGCCAAGGGTTCCTCCTGAAGCTGGAGGGTATCAGCCCCGCCGGTCACCGGCGCTGCCCACGATCCGTTCGTAAAAAGGCAGCAACGCTTCGAAGATGCCGATCGCCTGCTCGCCGAATTCCGGCGAGCTGATGAGGTCGGCGGCAGTCGATAGGTCGTAGCGCCGTCCAAGCTCCCACCAGGCACCGCGGAGGCGCACCTCGTCAAACGAACCCGCCACGTCGCGGTCCGTTTCATGGGTCAGCCGCGACCCTTGCGGCCAGCGGGCCGAGGCGTAGACGCGAATCTTCATCCGCCGGCTCGCGGCGAGTTCGACCAGCTCCTCGCCCAACCCGCCGTGGCGGCAGAGAAACTCGAACCGGCCGAACAGGTCCAGCCGTGTGTCCCATCCGAGCCGCACCGCCACGTGGTCGGCGTGGATGCCGAGGTTCAGCTGCGGCCCGTCGAGGTAACGGTGCGCCTCGAACGAAAGTGCGAGCCAGGTGCAAAAAGGTTGGTACCCCGGGGGCCAGTTGAGCCTGGGCAGGTGTGGGTACAGGTCGTGGGAACCGGCCCTTGCGAGCCGCCGCTGGAGCATGCCACCGAGAATCTCGAGCTGGGGATGGAAGGCGGCGAGGATGGCGCGACGCCGTTCCTCCCGGTGCGCGATCGAGAAGACCTCGAAATCCCCGGGCTGGAACCCGGTAAAAGCCGGCCTGTCGTCAAACAGCATCGGATCGATGTGCAAGAATGAGTTTTTGGCCTGAAACCGGCACATGGGTCGCCCGGTACAAGCAGTTTCGTGGTGGGCGCATCGGTGGTGCCCTCCGGTCCAGTTTATCAAAAAGAAGAAAGGGTTCCGACGATGAGATCAAGAATCGCTCTGAGCGCACTGGCGGTTTGCCTGCTGGTGCTGGGGATTGCGTCCCCGGTCTCGGCGATGGACATCGACGAGTTCGAGAAGAACCTGACGATCGAGCAGCTCGACAACGGCCTGACGCTGATCCTCTACGAGCGCCCGACCGCGCCCGTCGTTTCGTTCTTCACCTACGTGGACGTCGGCGCCGCCCAGGAGGTCAACGGCATCACCGGGCTCGCGCACATGTTCGAGCACATGGCGTTCAAGGGCACCTCCACGATCGGGACCAAGGACTTCAAGGCCGAAAAAAAGGCGATGGACCAGGTGGACCGCGCCTACGACGCCTACTCGGCCGAACGCGACCGCCGGCTCGGTTCCGACCCGGACAAACTCGCCGCGCTCGAGGCCGGGTTCAAGGCCGCGCAGGAACAGGCCGCGGAGTACCTGATCGCGGGCGAGTACGACGAGATCATCGAACGCGCCGGCGGCGTGGGCCTCAACGCGGGTACCGGCGCCGACTCGACCGTGTACATGTACTCACTCCCGGCAAACAAGCTCGAGCTGTTTGCCTACCTGGAGAGCGAGCGGTTCCTCGACCCCGTGTTGCGCGAGTTCTACCGCGAGCGTGACGTCGTCCAGGAAGAGCGCCGGATGCGCGTCGAGAGCAGCCCCATCGGCCGCATGTTCGAGCAGTTCATCAGCGTGGCGTACATCGCCCACCCCTACGGGATGCCGATCGTCGGCTACATGAGCGACCTCCAGCGCTTCACCCGCAAGGACGCGGAAGCGTTCTACGCCAAACACTATGTCCCCGCGAACATGACCGTCACGATCGTCGGCGACGTGAACAGGAAGAAAGCGCTGCCGATGCTGCGCAAGTATTTCGGACGGCTGCCGAAGGGAGACAAGCCGGCTCCGATCCGTACGATCGAACCGCCGCAACAGGCGCAAAAGACCGTCGTCATGCCGGACGCGTCGCAGCCCGTTTACGGCGAGGCCTACCACCGCCCCGAGGCCACGCACCCGGATGACGCGATCTACAACGCGATCTCCGACATCCTCTCGAGCGGCCGCACCTCGCGGCTCTACCGCTCTCTGGTTCGCGACAAGCAGATCGCCGCGGGCGCTGCCGCAATGAACGGGCTCCCGGGCGACAAGTACCCGACGTTGATGCTGTTCTTTGCGCTGCCCACGCCGGACAGCTCGAACGAGGCCGTGCGCGATGCGATCCGTGTCGAGATCGAACGGCTCAAGACCGAGCCCGTCTCCGACGGCGAACTGGCCAAGGTCAAGACCCAGGCCAAGGCGTCCCTGGTCCGCGGTCTGCGCAGCAACAGCGGGATCGCCGGGCAACTCGCGACTGCCCACGTCCTTTACGGCGACTGGCGCGAGATCTTCAACCAGGTCGCCAAGATCGAGGCGGTCACCGCCGAGGACATCCTCCGCGTGGCCAACGAGACCTTCGTAGCGGGCAACCGTACGGTCGGGATGATCGTCAACGAAGAAGGAGGCGAGTGATGAAACGCATGGCACTCGTGCTGGCGATGCTGCTCGTTCTACCGGTCGCTGCCCAGGTAGACGACTACCGCGACATCAAGTATCCGAAGCTTCCCAAGCAGACGATCCCGAGCCCCGAGGTTCACACGCTGAGCAACGGGCTGCAGCTGTTCCTGATCGAAGATCACGAGCTTCCGTTGATCAACGTCTCCGGCCGCATCCGCACGGGCAACAACTACGAGCCCGCCGATAAGGCCGGGCTGGCCGATTTCGTCGGCCAGGCGATGCGCGAGGGCGGCACGGCCACGATGGACGGCGATGCGATGGACGACTTCCTCGAGAGCCGTGCCGCGTCGGTCGAGACCGGGATGGGCGGGGACTTCGGCTCCGCATCGATGAGTTGTCTCGCGGACCAGTTCGACGAGGTCCTACCGGTGTTCCTCGACGTGCTACGCAACCCGTCGTTCGCCGAGGACAAGATCGACCTGGCGAGGCAACAGGCGCGGACCGGGATCGCCCGGCGCAACGACGACATCTCCGGGATCGCGGGACGTGAGTTCAGCCGCCTGATCCACGGGGCGGACTCGCCGTTGTCGCAGATGCTCGAGTACGCCACGGTCGAGTCGATCACGCGCGACGACCTGGTCGCCTGGCACCAGCGCTACTACCACCCGAATAACATGATGCTCGGCATCGTCGGCGACTTCGACAGCGCCGAGATGAAGGCGAAGATCGAGGCGGCGTTCGCCGGCTGGCCGAAGGGACCGGACGCGGCGTTACCGAAGATCCCCGCGGGGGATCCGAAGCCAGGTGTCTACTTCGTGGAGAAGAGCGATGTGACCCAGTCCTACGTCCAACTCGGCCACGTCGGTATCCGCACGGACAACCCCGACTACCACGCGGTCGAGGTGATGAATGAGATCCTGGGCGGAGGCATGACCTCCCGATTGTTCCGGACCGTACGTTCGAAAAAAAGTCTGGCCTACAGCGTCGGAGGCGGCATCGGCGCCGGGTTCCTTCGTAAGGGCACGTTCTCGGTCGGGTTATCGACCAAGTCCGAATCGACGGCCGCGGCGATCGACGCCTTGCTTGAAGAAATCAACGGCATGCTGACCGACCCGCCGACGGACGCGGAGCTGTCCCGCGCGCGGGAGACGATGCTCAGCTCGTACGTCTTCAACTACACCTCGACACGACAGATCCTGGGTCAGCAGTTGAGCTACGCCTACTACGGCTTGCCGACGGACTTCCTCGACCGCTATCGCAGCGGGATCGAGCAGGTCACTCGCGACGACGTCGCCCGTGTGGCCAAGAAGTACATCCACCCGGACAAGCTCGTCACGCTCGTGGTGGGTAAGTCCGAGGACTTCGACCGGCCGCTCTCCGAGTTCGGCGAGGTCAAGCCGATCGACATCACGATCCCCGCGCCTCCGGCCAGCGGCCCCAAGATCGTGCGCAACGCGGAGACGCTCGCCGCCGGCAAGGCGATGCTGGAGATGTCCGCCGCGCGCATCCGTGGAGACCAGGCTGCGGTAACGTCCATCCAGGGCGACTACACGATCGCCCTGAGCATGAGCGGCCAGACGATGTCGCTCGGTCAGAAGGTCGCGATCCGCCTGCCCGACAAGGTCAGCCAGACGGTCAGCACCCCGATGGGGAACCAGGCCGTGGTGATCAATGGGACACGCGGCATGATGAGCGCCGGCGGCCAATCGCAGGCGGTCCCCGCAAGCGACATCGCCGAGGAACTGGAAGACCTCAAGCGCGAGCTCATCTTCATCGTCTCGCAGATCGACGCGGTCGAGGCGGTCGCCGGTGAGACGTCCGACGTGGACGGCAACGCGTGCACGCTGGTGGCGGCAACACTCGAAGGCATCGAGTCGGTGCTGTGCATCGCCGAAGACGGGTCGGTACTGAGCCAGTCGTACCAGGGCACACACCCGTTCCAGGGAACACCCGGCCAGGTCACGGTCGTCTTCTCGGACTATCGCGATGCGGGCGGTTACAGCATCCCGCACAAACGCGTGATGCTGTTCGAGGGCGAAGCGGTCGTCACACTGACCACGAATTCCGTCGCACTCAACCCTCAGATCGAGGATTCGGTCTTCGAGATCCCCGAATAACGTGGCGGAGAACAACCTGCGTTACCCGGTCGTCCTGCTGGACGTCGGCGGCACCATGATCGGTTCGCGCGCGTCCTTCGGGCAGGTGTATTCGGAGGTTTTTTCCGAGTTCGGCGTGCGCTGCGACGGCGAGCACTTCAACGACGCCATCTACACCGCATGGAACGAGATGAATGCGGCGGTGCCCCAGGGTGTCGACCGTTACGCTCACTTCGACGGAGGTGAAGAGGGCTACTGGCGGCGCTTCATCGTGCGATCCGTCGAGTTGGCCACCGGTGAGATGGTCGGCGATCGTCTCGCGGCGGCGGCCCTGCGCAGGCTGCAGGACCGCTTCGGGAACGCGGCGACGTGGCGGGTGTTCGAGGACGTCCCACCGGCGCTCCAGGCGCTACGGGACCTGGGGGCGAGGCTCGCGGTGGTCTCCAACTGGGATTCTCAGCTGCCGAACGTCCTTCGGGTGCTTTCGCTCGACGGCTGGTTCGAGACGGTCGTGGTCTCTCGCTTCGAGGGCGTCGAAAAGCCCAACCCGCGGATCTTCGAGCTCGCGCTCGAGCGCATGGGCATCGAACCGGGCCAGGCCGTTCACGTCGGCGACTCGCGGGAACTGGACGGGGTCGGTGCGGCGGCGGCCGGTGTCGATTTCGCGTGGGTCGATCGCAGCGAGAAGCCCAGGGACGGTTCGATCCCCGACTTCAAGCGGTTGCCCGGGATCGTGGAGCGCGGGTTCTAGCGGAAGAACCGACTCAGCCGCCGAGCAGTTCCTGCTTCTTGCGCGTGGCGACCTCGCCGAAGTTCTCGTGGGCCGACAACACGACCGAGTCGACCACGCCGTCGGGCCCGATGAACAGGATCGTCGGTGTGGCCGTGATCTGGTACAGGGTGCTGATCTTCATGTCGCGATCGACCAGCGTCGGGAACACGAAACGGTTGAGGTCGCAGAATTCCTTGGTGCGCGTCCGGGTCGCGTCGTCGGTGATGCTGGCCGCGGAGATCACGTTGAGCTGCTCCTTGTTCTGGCGCAGCCAGGCGTTGATCAGCGGAAGCTCCTTGCGGCAGTGCGGGCAATTGACCGACCAGAAGATCAGGACGTTGACGGCGTCCTTCTTGATCAGCCCGGACATGCGTTGTTCCACGCTGGTGCTCAACAGCGGCGCCTTGAAGTCCGGGCTCGGCTTGCCGACCAACTCGTTGACCGGGTAGTAGCGGTCGAGATGGCCGTAGCTTCCGATCTCTCCGGTCTTGACGGCGCGTTCGATCGCCGTACGCACCGTCTGCTCGTAACCGACCGCCTGCACCAGGCTCGCGCCGTTGGTCATGCGTAGCTTGCCGGTCTTGTCGATGATGCTGACGTTGGGGACGGTCTGCACGCGCAGCTGCTCGCCGATGGCGAAGTTCTCGTCGTTCAGCACCGGGATCTTGACCCCGAGCTCGGCGAGGCGCTTGGCGATCTCCACCGGACCGCGGCCCCGTTGCGGGGTCGCGACGCCGAAGACGACCGCCTTATCGGCGGGCAACGCGTCGGCCATCCCCTGGATCTCTTGCAACATCTCGTCGGCGCGTGCGTGACCGGCGATCCAGTAGACGAGCACGACGGCGCGCTGCCCGAGGCTCGCTCCCAGGTCGATCGTCTCGGGACCACCGCCCTGCGTGTTGAGGTTCTTGTAGGTCCCCGGCGGGAACGACTCCCCGGCCAACACGGGACTGCTGCGTTGGGCCTGGGTCTGGGCCTGGGCCTCGACGAGGGGTGTCGCGATCAGCAGGACCGCGGCAAGGACCGTGTAGAGCAAGTACTTCTGGCGCATCCGCCCATTATAGGTCAGCCACCCGAGCCGCGCCGCTGGTCCCGGTCCTCGGCCCCGGCGGGCCAGTCCACGTCGGTTCGCAGCCCCGGGTCCTCGAGCAACAGCGCCTTGGCGCCGCGATCCCCGTCGAGCTCGGCAAGCCGGTCGAACCAGCCGCGACCGAACAGCGCCGGGATCCCCACGGTCCCCGCGTAGGCGCACGCCGCGATCCTCCGCGGGGCGCCGTCGAAGGCGTCGAGGACCCGATCGAGGACCTCGCGGTCCAACGCCAACTGATCGCAGGTCAGCAGCAGCACCCCGCGGCAAGGCCCGTCCTCCGACAACGCACGGACGCCGGCGGCGATCGAACTCCCCATCCCGTCCTGCCAACCGGCGTGATGGACCGTCTCGACACCCGGCATGCCGTCGACCTCGGAGGCCACACGGTCACCGTCGGCGCCGGTGACGACCAGCACCGGGGCGCACCCGGCCTCCGTCGCGAGCCGCACGGTGCGGCGGACCCAGCTCTCATCGCCGATCCGCTCCAGTTGCTTGGTCGCTCCGAATCGACGCGACCCGCCGGCGGCGAGCACGCAGGCGGCGATCATTGCGGCCACCGGTGGAGCGGCTCGTCGATGCCACGCAGGCTGCCCCCGTCACGACCGGCGATCGTCGCCTGGATCTCGGACAGCGCGGAGAGCGCGATCTCCGCGGGCGTCTCGGAACCGATGTTCAGCCCGACGGGTCCGTGCAAACGACGCCGCACTTCGTCACCGGGACGGACGCCGTCGGCCTCGAGTTGCTCGAGCAGGCGCTCCAGCCGGCGCCGCGGCCCCAGCACTCCCAGGTACGCCACCGGCAGGTCGAGCAGACGCTCGAGCAGCGTGCGGTCGTGGAGGAAATGATGCGTCATGAGCAGCAACGCCGTGCGTTCGTCCGCGGCCAACGCGGCGAGATCGAAGCTCGCATAGTCGATGCAATGCACGGCGGTAGCGCGCGGGAAGCGCTCCGCCTGCGCGAACGCTTCACGGTGGTCGTGGACGGCGACGTCCCAGTCCAGGGCCGCAGCCTGCGTGACCAGCGGCGGCGCGTCGGCGCCGGCGCCGAAGACGTGCAGTTGCACGACCGGTCGCACGATCTCGATCAGCCCCGAGCACGCTCCGCCCGCCGACTCCCAGGTCTCGTTGCGCGAACGCCGGTCGGCGAGGGCCCGGTCGACGCGGGCGTCGAGGTCCTGCAAGCCGGTCGTGCCCCCGGTCCCCCCGAGTTCGTCCACCCAGCGGCGGCGCCCGACGATCGCCGGGTCGGGTGCTTCGAACACGGTCGCGATGGCCGCCACCCCGCGTCGCGCGCGCGCCGCGGAGGCGGCGATGCACCACGCGGGCAACGCCTCCGGGTCAAGCACCTCGAGCAGCACCCGGACCTCGCCATCGCAGCCCAGGCCGAGCCCCCAGACGATGTCGTCCGGGGAACGCATGTCGTAGACGACGGTGCGTGGGGCGCCCTCGTGCAGGACCTCCCGCGCCCGCTCGGCGAGGTCGGTCTCCAGGCAACCCCCGGAGACCATCCCCGTGACGGCCCCATCGGCGGCCAGCAGCATCCGCGCTCCCGGCCGCCGGTAGGCCGACCCCTCAACCCGCACGACGGTCGCCAGCACCGCCGGCTGCCGGAGTCGTGTGCAGGCGTCGAGGATCACCCCGCTACTTCGAAACCTTCAGGTAACGCAGGAACTCCCCGTCCGTGCTCAACACCAGCATCGTCTCGGCATCGATGGCCGCCTCGTAGGCTTCCATCGTCTTGAGGAAACGATAGAAGTCCGGATCCCCGTTGTAGGCGTTGGCGTAGATATCCGCGGCCGCGGCGTCAGCCCGGCCCTTGATCGTCTGCGCCTCGCGGTACGCCTCGGAACGGATGTTGGCCAGCTCGCGTTCGCGCTCACCGTTGATCCGCGCCGATTCGCCCGCACCCTCCGAGCGGAACTGTTCGCCGATGCGGTTTCGTTCCGAGATCATCCGCGCGTAGACCTCGCGACGCACCTCGGGGACGTAATTGATCCGCTTGAGACGGAAGTCGAGCACCTCGATGCCGAGCTCGGCCGCGGCCACGTTGGCCGCCGAGAGCACCTCCGCGGCGAGCATGTCCCGGCCAATCAGGATCTCCGCGAACCCCTCGTCGTTACTCTCGCCGCCGAGCTCCTCGGTCACGGAGAATTCGCGGTTGCTCGTTCGCACGACCTCGATCAGGTCATGGTTGGCCACCGTGTTGCGGGTCTCACCGTCGAGGATGTCGTCCAGACGCGATTGCGCGCCGAACTCGTCGCGTAGCCGCTGGTAGTACTTCGTCGCATCGGTGATGTGCCAGCGGGCGTAGGTGTCGACGAAGATGAAGCGCTTGTCGCGGGTGGGCAGCTGATTGGGATCGCCGTCCCACTCGAGGAAGCGTTTCTCGATGCGAATCACTTTTTCGATGAACGGAACCTTGGTCTTTAAACCGGGCTCGGTGACCTCGCGGACCGGTTTACCGAGCCGCGTGATGATGACCTGTTCGGTTTCCTGCACCACGTAGACCGTCATGCCGAGAACGATCACGGCAATCAAACCGAGGACGACGATGCCGACGCTTGCGAACTTCATGGCTTCACCTCGCCCTGGAGCGAGAGGAGTGGCAGCAACCCCTCCAGGTTGTCGTCGAGGATGACTTTGCGTTTCACCTTGGGCAGGATCTTCTCCATCGTCTCGAGGTAGATCCGGCGACGGGTGACCGCGGGTGCGCGGCGATAGGCCGCCAGGACCTCGCGGAACAGCTCGGCGTCACCCTTGGCGACGTTGACGCGGTTGGCCGCGTAGCCCTCGGCCTCCTGGATCGCCTGCTGCGCCTCACCGCGGGCACGCGGGACGACCTTGTTGAATTCCGACCGCGCCTCGTTGATCATCCGCTCGCGTTCCTGCTGAGCCTGGTTGACCTCGTTGAACGACCCCTTGACCTCGTCCGGCGGGTTCACGTCCTGCAACACGATCTGTTCGACCTTGATGCCCATATCGTACTGGTCGCAGAGCTCCTGCAACCGCACCTCGACCTCGGAGGCGATCTCGTCACGCCCGATGGTGAGGACCTCGGTGACGCTGCGGTCGCCGACCACCGTGCGCATCAGCGCCTCGTTCATGTCGCGGAACGTGCTCTCCACGTCGCGCACCTTGAACGTGTAGTTGTACGGGTTGTTGACGCGGTACTGGGTGATCCAGTCGACCACGGCGACGTTGAGGTCGCCGGTCAACATCAGCGACTCACCGAGGAAGTCCTGTTCCGAGTAGCGCGTTCGCCGTCCCGGTTGCTCGGTGCGGAAACCGAACTCCTGCTTGAGCTGACGCTCGACGGGAACGCGAATCTTCACCTCGAGCAGCGGGATCTTGAAGTGGAGACCCGAGTTGAGCGTACGTTGATACTCGCCGAAGCGGAGGATCAAGGCGACCTCCTCGGGCTCGACGGTAAAGACTGTTTGAGAAACCAGCAACCCGCCGAACAACACCGCAACGATCAACCCGATAAGCGAAGGGTTGATCTGCGGCGGCCTCATGCGTTTGCCGAAATCCACGTTGATAGTGCCCATAGTGTGACCTCGTGCTGGCCTGACCGGGGGGGGCCGGGCCGTGTTGGAACCGTGCAACCTTGATTATTGCCGAAACGGGGGTCCGGGTGGCCCGTTCGAGACGGAATATCCGTGCGAGCGGGATTTGTTCGGCCGCGACCGGTCCTGGCTGGTCTTTGGCGGTCGACGGCCCTATGCTTGGAATATGGAAATTCCGGAGTTTCCATATGTTCGCGTGTGCGGGCTGGCCGTTCTGGTCTGTCTCGCGGGCGGGTGCGCAGCGCGGTCGGAAACGGCAGCGCTGACTCCCGAACCGCGGCCCGCCGCCGAGCCGGTCGTGAAGGCCGTGACCGCGGTAGAAGACCGCGTGGGGGAAGAACTGCCTGACGGCGTCTTCCACCGCGTCCTCCCCGGTCAAACCCTGTGGCGCATCGCGAAGACCTACGACGTCCCGCTGGAGCATGTCGTCCGCGTCAACGGCATCGAGGACGCCACGCGGATCTCGGTCGGCGACATGGTCTGGATCCCTGGTGTCGCCCGGGAACTCGACGTCGAGATCGCGAGCCCGCCCCCGGCGGTCGCGGCCGGCGAGTGGATCTGGCCGGTCCCCAACGGAACCGTCCTATCGACCTACGGGGCGCCCCGGCGCACGCACCGTCACGGCGGCATCGATATCGGAGCACCCCACGGCCGCCCGGTGCTCGCCACCCGAGCCGGACGCGTGGTCTATAGCGGAGCCGGTCTTCGCGGTTACGGCAAGACGATCATCCTGGATCATGGCGAGGGCATGCAGTCGCTCTACGCGCACAACTCCGCGCTGCTGGTCTCGCTCGGCGAAGGTGTCGACCAGGGTCAGTCGATCGCGCGGATCGGACGCACGGGCAACGCGACCGCCGATCATTGCCATTTCGAAATTCGCGTGAACGAGCGGCGTGTCGACCCGATGCGCTGGGTCGACCACGACCGGAGGGCTTCCAGATGAAGGTCGAGGCCCTTTGCCCCGATTGCGACGGCGGGTACCTGGTCGAGATAGAAGCCCTCGAGGCCGGCCTCCCCTGCCCCGGCTGCGGTCGCCGTCTCGGAAGGACGGGTGGTGCTGCCGGACCGGCCGTCGCACCGGAAGCCCGCGGCGACATCGACCGCCCCGCCGAGGTGGAAACCGCACCGTCGATGGAGACACAGACGGCGATCGAAGTCCCCGCTCCGGCCGAGGCCGAGGCCGTTGCCGCTCCCGCCGGAGCCCGCGCGGCCGTCGAGGTCGTCTGTCCGCGCTGCAACCTGCACTTCAAGCCGCGTGCGCAAACCCAGGCCCAGGTTCGTGGAACGGCCAGCCGGCCGACGATCCTGGTCGTCGAGGACATGGAGTACTTCCGCGAGATCGCCGCCGAGGCGCTCGCCGGCGAATACGAGGTCCGGGCCGTGGCCACGAAAGACGAAGCCAGGTCGGCACTTGCCGGCGGCGGAATTGACCTGATGGTCCTGGACCTGACGCTCGACGGCGGCGAGGGCGGACTCGACCTGCTGCACGAGCTCGAACGCAAGCCCTGCCCGGTGCTGATCTACACCGCCCAGGACGAGTCGGAGATGTACGGCGACCAGTGGGACCAACTCAAGCGGCTCGGCGCCGACGACATCGTCATCAAGGGGCTGTCCGTCGGAGACGAGTTGATCCGCAAGGTTGGCTCCCTGCTCGGACGGATCGACGACGACAACGAGTAGGCTATCCTGGCGGCGTGACCATGCCGCAGATCGTCATCCTCTTGCTCGGCCTCGCCACGGCCATCGGTCTTGGCCTCATGATGATCCGTCTCACCCGCAAGATCGAGGAACTGAAGCGTCCCGACGAATCCGGCCCGGCTCTTCTGATGATGCAACAGCAACTCGATGCCATGCGCGAGCAGTTGCGAACAAGCCTCGAGTCCGGGCGCAGCGAGATCGACCGCCGGTTGGAGGAAACCCAGCGCGTCGTCGGTGACGTACGTCGCGGTCTGGGCGAGGTTCGCGGCCAGGTTCAGGCGGTACACGAGACGGCCCGCGATCTACAGAGTCTTCAACAGATGCTCCGAGCGCCCAAGGTACGTGGCGGGTTCGGGGAATACCTCCTCGCGGAGTTGCTCGCCCAGGTTCTGCCGCAGGCGCATTTCGACCTGCAGTACGGGTTCAAGAGCGGCGAGCGCGTGGACGCCGTGCTGCATCTCGGCGAAGGGATCGTGCCGGTCGACTCGAAGTTCCCGATGGAGAATTTCCAGCGCGTGCGTGAGGCGTCCGAGGCCGACGACGAGCCGGCGGAGCGGTCGGCGTTACGAGCGTTCAAGCAGGACGTCAAGAAACACATCGACGCGATCGCCGAACGCTACATCCGGCCCAGCGAGGGAACCTACGACTTCGCGATGATGTACATCCCTGCCGAGGGCGTCTACCAGGAGATCATCCGCCAGGGCAGCGACGACGGGCTCGACATCTTTCAATACGCGCTCACGAAACGGGTCGTGCCGGTGTCCCCGCAGTCGTTCTACGCCTACCTGCAGGTCATCGTCCTGGGGTTACGCGGGCTGAGGATCGAGAGCCGTGCGCGGGAGATCATGCAGCAGGTCGGCGATGTCCAGTCGCGGCTGACCCGGTTCACGGAATCGTTCGAACTGGTCGGCAAGCACCTGACCAACGCTCATCGACAATGGGAAGAAGCCGCCCGGCGACTGGACCGGACCGACGCCGCGATCGAACAACTCGACGAAGGGCGCGATAGGCACGCCCCCGTGGCGACCGCCACGGCGCAACCCAAACCCGATCTCGACATGTAATCAAAAAGAGGGGTCAGGTCTAACATTGCAACATTCCATCGCTCTGATTCCTGGGAACGAAAGCGGAAATGTTGCAATGTTAGACCTGACCCCTCTTCGTAAGACTCGCGCTTACTCCTCGGAGTGGTCTCCGGAGTACATCGCTATCAGCTCGGCGCGAGCGTCGTCGTTACCTTTCTCGGCGCGCGAGGCCAGGTCGTGGCTCTTCGGGCAACCGGATTCCTTGGCCTTGACGATCAGCGCGGCCTCGGACTTCGAGCAACCGTTCTTGGCGTTCACGGCGAGCTGGACCGCCTCGGCGGAATGATGCTCGGCGGCGACGGCAGTTGTGTCGTACTTGGCGATCAGCGCGGCGACGGCTTCCTTGTCGCCCTCTTCGGCCTTCGCGGCCATCGCCTCGGTCTTGGAGCAACCGGACTCCTTGGCCATCGCGATCAGGCTGGCGGTCGATTTCGAGCAGCCGGTCTTGGCACCCTCGGCGGCGGTGGCTTTCTTCGCACAGCAACCGCCTTCTTCGGCGGCGGCGGTGGCGTCGGCGTGTTTCTTGTTGCAATCGGCCAGTGCGGCCGGGGCCACCAGCAGACCGAGTACGGCGACGGACAGCGCCGCAATCCTGAAATAACGCATTTGAATTCCCCCTAGTTAAGGCGTGAGCCATGCATGCTATCCGCGGTGAGGCGAAGCGGCAAATCGGGGTCAGAAACGCCAGTTGGCCGAGACCGAGGCGGAGAATCCGCTGAGGTCGATCTCGCCGAGGCCGGCGAAGTCTCCGCTGAGGTCGTCGTCGGAGTCGAACCAGCGAGCCTCGAAGCCGACGTTGAACCCGCGGCTGACGGGCAGTTCCAACCCGGCGGTCGCGTAGCCGACGAAGGCCTCGCCGCGCTCGCTGAACACACCGAAGACGATCGGGCTGTTCGGGTCGGCGAAATCGATGAAGTCCCCGATCTCCTCGTAATGCCAGAAGTTGACACCGCCGCCGGCTCCGATGAACAGCACCGGTTTCCTCTTACCGGCCTGGGCGCGCCCGAACGGGAGGAAGCGCACACCGACCGTGACGGGGACCAGCTCCAGCGAACTGTCGTGGAGGATCGGGAATCCCAAACCGTCGACAAAGTCGTTGTATTCGGAGACGACCGTGCGATCGAAGAAGTCGGTGTTGAGGTCCAACTCGAAGAAGCGATTGAACGAGTGCGAGTAGGTCAGCCCCAGCATCATGTCGTCAAAGTCCGACGGCTCGAGCGTGAAGACACTCGCGTTGTCGTCCCAGAAGTCGCTCTCGCCCTCGACGAAGAACGCGCCCAGGCGGACCTGGAGCGATTGATCGTCGGCCTGGCGACGGCCGCCCGCGAGAGCGGGCAGGCTGAAGGTCAAAAGGAGGGCACAGACAACGGTGGTCCAGCGTGTGTGTTTCATCGAATCCTCCGCTACGGAAAAAGTTCAACGGAAGAGGTCGAATTGCAAGCGGCGGGCCAATCTCAAAACAAGAAAAATGGGGACTTTCGGGGTCGCGCACTGTCGCCATGCGATGACACCGGGACCCCCGGAGCGGACACTTCAGTCCAGGACCGCGGCCAGCACGAGCAGGGCCGCCAGCAGGATAAGCAGCGAACCGTCCATCAATCGATCGCGAAGGTTGTCCAACATGATGCTCTCCCGCGAGCCCCTCGTGCCGATGAGTTGCAAGCGTGGTGCCGGAGAGAAACCTCGCGCCAAAGAAAAAGCCCCGCCGGATGGCGGGGCTTTCACAAGCAGTCGACGAGTGTTCTTACGAACTACTCGAGCACACGCACCACGACGCGGCGGTTCTGCGCGCGGCCCTCAGACGTCCCGTTGTCGGCGACCGGGTTGGCCTCGCCGAGCGAGATGACGCTCATCGCGTGCAGCGGGATGCCGCCGCCCTGGTAGAGGTAGTCGCGCACGGCGGTCGCACGGCGCTCGCCGAGCGTGTTGTTGTAGTCCTCCGAACCCGTGGCGTCGGTGTGCCCCTCGATCTCGACGTAGACGGCCTTGCCGTAGTCCTTGATCTTGGCGGTGAGGTCGTCGAGCATGCTCTTCGCCTCGTCGGGCAGGCTCGCCTGATCGAACGAGAACTTGACGCGGTCGTCGGACAACGTCACCGACCAGAGCAGCCGCCCCTTGGCGGCGCGGTCGGCGGCTTCGATCGCTTCCTCGGCCTTCCCGGCGGCAGCAGTACCGATCTTCGCGGCCTCACGGGTCTGACCCTCGAGTGCGGCGATTTTCGAATCGGTCTCACCCTTCAGGTCGCCGATGCGGCGCTCGTTGGATTCGATCCCGCTCTCGGCTGAATCCATTCTTGCGGCCTGCTCTTCCACGTTCTCACGGAAGACCTTCTTGCTGATGCAACCGGTCGAGAGAACCAGGACGGCAACGAACAGGCTTAGTAAAGTCAGAACCCTGCGGTATCGCATTACACTCTCCTTCGTACGGCCCCGTACGGTCGACCTACTGTAGCCAGCCCCGGTGGTCCACGCAAATGGTCAGGGGGTGGCGTAGTAGCCCCGCCGTGTGCGGATTTCAAACCCCTTGCGGTCCAGTTCGACGGTGATTCGACGGAACCCGCCGTCCCAGACCTCTCGCATCGAATGGTATCCGATTACGTACTGAAAACGGAGTTCTTCCTGGATTTCGAGGACGGCCTCCTTGAGCTCGTCGGGGTCGGCGACGGAGAACAGGCGACCGCCGGTCTCGTTCGAAAAACGCCTCAAAACAGCCATTCCAGGGCTGATCGATCCTTTTGGTTTCAACCGCTCGGCCAGGGTGGAGAAGGCGACGGTATAGATCGGGACGCCCACGGCTCTCGCCAGGTTCATCGATTTGAAGTTATTCAGTTTGCTCGCGTTGTCATACCCATCCGTGATCAACACGATCGCCTTACGGCCGCGGATTCTTTCATCGACCAGCTTCGGCGTCGCCGCCAGCGCGTCGAACAACGCGGTCTGGCCATAGGCCTCCTGCACGCGGAGCCGAACCAGGAAGTCGTCGCGATCGTCCGTGAAGTCGGTGATCCACGCGACCTGATCGTCGGCGAACCCGACCAGCCCGAACCGATCCCCCAACTTCAGGGAATCGATAAAAACCCGGATCGCCTCCTTGGCCTCGTCCAGCTTGCCGACCTGGCGCATGCTTCCCGAGAGATCGAGCAGGAAGGCGATCGACACAGGCTCCTCGTCCTCGGTCTGGAAGTAGCGGATCTCGTGGGGAACGTGGTCCTCGTAGAGCCGGAAATCCGAGGCCTCGAGACCACGAACCGGCCGACCCTTCCGGGTCGTCACCACGGCCGGCAGCAGGACCAGGCGGACCTCCTGCTGCTCGACCCGGTGCAGTTCGAGCACTTTTTCCAGTTGCTCGGCGTCCATCTCGGAGGGGGCCTGGGTGGCGGGCCCGCCTGCGGGCGCGGGCGCGGCGGTCAACAGACCGCAAACCAGCAAGAATCCTCCAAAATTTCCCCAAAAAGGAGGATTGCCGGGGTGTCGAGAGTCGCGACGAAGCACGATTCATCGATGGTAGCACGCAGACTTTCTGCATCCGTGCAGCGCAAACGTCAGCGGGGCTGCGATTCTGAGGGGTCCGCCCTTGACTCGGCATCCACGGTTCCCCTATATAGGTAGCCTTTTCAAGCACGGAAAGACTTGTCGCGGGGCGACGGCTGGCGGTTCAAGACCGCCCGCGTTCGGGCATTCGCGACCATGGGAGCGTTCGACCATGAAGTCGAGATGGATCTTGGTCCTCGGAGTTGCCCTGCTTTGCGCACAACCGTTTGTCGCGCAGGAAGACGCTCCCACGCCCGCCGATGAAACCGAAGCTGCGCGCCAGGACGACGCGGCCGAAGGTGAAGCGGGCAAGAAAAAGATCCAGAACGGTCTTTACGTCGAAGTCGGGGTCGGTACCGCATCGATGGACCCGCTTGACACGACGCTACGAAAGTCGAGCTCCGCGCTCGCGCTTAACTCCATCGAGTTCGAGGACATGGACTACGGGCGCGCCGTCATCGGTTGGCGTCTTCCGGGAAACAAGGGCAGGTTCCGTCTGATCTGGGAAGGCTTCACCGAGACCGGGTACAACTTCAACTCAACCGGTCGCCTCCGCGACCTGGGCTCGACCGTTCCCGTCGATCCGGTGACCCAGCAGTCCGCGTTGATCGGCGAGGGACTCGACTGGTGGAACATCGAGGTTATCGACGGTGCGATGACCGTGACGGAGGCTCCTCCGGTCTGGACGTTCGCCGACGATGCCGACGGGGACAACACGATCGAACGGTCCGAGGTCACCTACCCGTCCGTCACCTTCTCGAACTCACTCAACATCGCCGCCGATCTCGAGAACCGGGTTCAGATCGCCGACATCGTCTTCGGGCGCGAGTTCGGCCCGCGCCGTTTCGAAGGTGTCTGGTGGGGTGGTCTACGCTACTTCGCCTACGAGGGCACGTTGCTGCAAGGCGCGTGGCTGCACGGCAGTCGGGACCAGTACACCGATGGCGTGTTGCTGCCGCTGATCCACGCGACTCAGAAGTCCTCGGGTTACGGCCCGACGGGATCGCTTGGCTTCCAGGTGAATTTCTTCGAAAAGCGCTTCCAGTTGTTCGCCTCCGGTAAGTTTGCCTTCACCATGTCCAACATCGAGACCGACACCGGCACCTTTTTCTCGCTGACCAACGGTTTCGACAACAGCACGACCTTTACCGCTCCGGCGAGATTGCAGGCCGAGCGCTCCCGGACGTCCTGGCACACGCATGTCGAAGGCGGGATGCGCCTCACGCTGAAGAACGGCCTCGGCCTCGAGATCGCCTACTACAAGGGCGGCTTCCTGGACGCGGTGATCACCCCGACCGAGATCCGCATCCCGCAGTCGGCCGGCAACATCCCCAACGGAACGACGGGCTTTTTCGCGACGCAGGATCTGAAGTTCGACGGCTGGCGGTCGAGCCTCTCGTTCCAGTTCTAGGACGAACTCACCGCAGCGCCGCGTGCGCCGAGGCGTCTCAGGTTGACGGCGAGTTGCCGAACGCGTTGGCATGCCCCTCGCCGCTGATCGCACTCTCTCCTTCGACCAGCGCAGCGGGTCACACGCCTCGGGCATCGAGGGGACGCTTCGCCGCCGGTAGCGCACGTGGTATCGCCCGGCGGTGTAGTATTATTCGCATCCCGGATCACCCGCTGGAGTGGAGGCGGCGGATGACGAGCCGTAATGCCCAGATGGGCATGTGCGAGGGGGCGGCCCCGGTGGTGTTTGCCGGATACGCCTATGACCGAGGATCGCATGCTCGACGGTAGTTCGTTACGCGTCCATCTCGCGGTGGTTGTTTGCCTCGTGGCGTCCGTCTGGACCGCACCCGCGCAAGCCGGCAAGCGTGAGAAGCGCGTCCTCGATTTCGCCGCGGAGATGGCACGTGTCGGTAGCTGGCGCGAGGCCAACCACCGCTGGACCAGCGTCCTCGCCAACAACGAGGAAAACTCCCACCTGCACAACAACCTGGCCGTCGCAGCCGAGGCGCTGGGAGATTGGGACGAGGCGGCCTTCCGCTACGAGAAGGCGCTGGA
>Ga0055584_100001099_pt1 | contig 26398 bp, 20 predicted proteins | sample OSDHelmetaG_FD_58716 | JGI IMG/M metagenome (GOLD analysis project Ga0055584, IMG submission 58716) | Pelagic marine sediment microbial communities from the LTER site Helgoland, North Sea, for post-phytoplankton bloom and carbon turnover... | ecosystem: Environmental > Aquatic > Marine >...
CTTGTCGCAGGACTTGCCCTTGTCGCAGGACTTGCCCTTGTCGCAGGACTTGCCCTTGTCACAGGAACCCTTGCGCGCGCAGTCGGCGTCGGCGGCGGCCTTGCTCGCGCCCTTGTGGCAGTCGGACTCCGCGACGTCGGCGGGGGCGTCGGCGGCGGCGATGAGCTCAGGCTCGGCGGCCGGGGCCGGCGCGGGGGCGTTGACGAGCGCGGCGCTGACGGGGGCGGGCGCCTCGACGGCCACGGCGTCGGTGGGGGCCTCGTGGTGGTCGGCGTTGGCGACGCCAGCGAGGATCAGGATTGCGGCGAAGACGAGGCCGAAGCGGACGGGGCGGGGGACGGACGACATGAGGATCATCGAGGGCTCCAGGGCGTGACTCAGGTGAGGCGGGACCGCGGGTTGCGCCGCCGGGTCGCGGAGGATAGCCACTCCGCCACCGATTCGGGGGTGCCGACAATCGTTGCAGGGCTTGCGTGATCGCGGCCATGAACCCCGGCCGGGCCACCCGCTCGGGCCCGAGCGAGCCCTGGCCGGCTTTCACGCCATCGCCCACTGTGAAAGCAGGGGGAGAAGGGCAGCGCGCCATGCAGACGGTTCGATTCCGGGTCAACAAGGAGCCCTGGTCGTGGATCACCCACTTCGCCGGGTTCCTCGCGTCCGTCGCCGGCTGCCTCTACCTCGTGCTCTGGTCCGGGGACGACCCGGCCAAGGCCATGACGATGGCGGTCTACGGCAGCAGCCTCGTGCTCCTGTTTGCGGCGTCCACCGCCTACCACTTCTTCGATCTGGGCGAAGCCCGGAACAAGTGGCTCCAGCGCGTGGACCACATCGGGATCTTCCTGCTGATCGCCGGCAGCTACGCGCCGCCGGTCGTCCACCTGCTCGACGGCTGGTGGCGCATCACCATCCTCGCCGTGGTCGCGGGGCTCTGTGCCCTGGGCAGCATCGGCAAGATCGCGTGGATCGACGCGCCGGTCTGGTTGAGCACAGCCGTCTACCTGGCCATTGGCTGGTTCGGCCTCGTGCCCGCCTACAAGATGCTCCCGCAGCTCGACGTGGGCTCCATCGCCTGCCTGGGCCTGGGCGGGCTCGCCTACACCCTGGGGGCCGTTGTGTTCGTGCGGGAGCGCCCCGATCCCTGGCCCCAGGTGTTCGGCCACCACGAGATCTGGCACCTGTTCGTGCTGGTCGGCGCGGCGGGGCACTTTGCTTTCGCCGTGCGGATGCTGGAGCACCCGATCCCCGCGTTCTGATCGGAGCGGCCACAAACTGTGGCCAGCTCGCCGCGGCGACCCCAACGTGATCTCCTGAGGGGCGACACCGAAAGGCGTGGCCATGGCACAGACTGCTGCGCGCGTGAGTAGCCCCCCGGCCCCCGGGGATGAGTTTCCCTGCACTTTCGGGCGGTTCACGCTGCAGGAACGCCTCGGACAGGGCGGCATGGGGGCCGTCTTCCGGGCGGAGCTCGGCGGGCCCGGAGGCTTCTGCAAGCCCATCGCCCTGAAGGTCCTGCACCCCCAGCTGGCCGCCGCCAACCGCCGCACGGGCGTGAACCTGCTGCGCGAAGCGCGACTCGGCGCCCTGCTGCACCACCCCGGAATCGTCGAGATCTACGACTTCGGCACGACGCGGGGCCGGGACTGGATCTCCATGGAGTTCGTCGACGGCATCGAACTGTCGGACCTCATCCGCGGCGTCGGCGCCCTGCCGCCGACCGCGGTCCTGGACATCGTCATCCAGGCCGCCGAGGCCCTGGACTACGCCCACACGCTGCAACACCAGGGCCGCTCCGCGGGGTTCGTGCACCGCGACCTCAAGCCGTCGAACCTGCTCGTGACCGACCGCGGCGTCGTGAAGATCGCCGACTTCGGCATCGCCCAGTCCGCCCTGATCACCGGCGCCACGACCCGCACCGGCATCACCAAGGGCACGCCCGCGTACATGTCGCCGGAGCAGGTTCACGGCGGCCGGGTGGACGGCCGAGCGGACCTGTTCTCCGTCGGCGTGATCCTCTATCAGATGCTGACCGGCCGACGGCTGTTCCGCGGCCGGACGCCGGCGGCCACGGTGTTGGCGGTGCTCGACGTGGACTTGCTGCTGGCGCAGCCCGAGACCCTGGCCGAGGCCGACGCGCACCTGCCCGGCGCCGCCTACATCCTGCGCGGCTGCTTGCAGAAGGAGCCAGGCTTGCGCCTGTCGTCGGCCGCCGAGCTGCTGGAGGCCCTGCGGACCCTGGAGCTGCGGACCGCGCCGGGGCCGAACCTGCGCGAGTTCCTGGCCAGCCTGCCCCGGGGTGGACGCCACTTCCGGGGGCTCCGGGCGGTGGCCGCGGGCCGCGCTCCGGCGGCGATCCCGGGCGGCGAAGGCCGGTCCCGGACGCTCCTGCCGGGGCAGCTGGCGGGGGGCGAGGCGACCGAAGCGCACTCGATCTCGGGCCCGTTCGCGGGCCTGCCGGTCGTGCCCGCGGAGTTCCTCGAGGAGCTGGGGGAGCCGACCGCGACGTCAGCTCGCCCCCGGCCGCGGTTCGCCCTCGGCCTGGCGGCCGGGCTGGTGCTGGGTCTCACCGCCGGGCTCTCCGCGGGCCTCGCGCTGGCGCGGCTCGGGTTGGAGGACCCGCCGGCCTCGTCGCCGCGGGTCGTCGTGCTGAAGTCGGCGGAGGTCCCCGGGCCCGAGGCGCCCGGGGCCGCGGCCCCGGGCGCGGGCTCCCTCAGGCCCACCGCTCCGACGTCCGCCGCCCCGCCCCCCGACGTCCGGCCCCCTCGCGCCGCCGAGCCGCGCGGGGGGGCCCGCCGGGATGACGTCAGGAAGCCCGAGGCGGTCGCCCCGTCGGCGGCGAAGCCCGCCCCCGACCCCATCGAGGCCGCGCCCTCCGATCTCGAACCCGCCCCCGGCCTCATCGCCCCGCCGTCCTGGGTCCCCGCCGCCCGCTCCGCGACCCACACCGCGCCCACCACCGCCACGGTCGGTCGGCCGACCACCCTGCAGGTCGACACGGAGCCCCACGTCGTCGCGGTGCACGCGTTCGTCGCCCGCAGCGACGCGGTGTGGGAACGCCGCGCCCTCGACCCCCAGGGGGAGGGCCGGTGGCTCACGGACCTGTGGGTTACGCCGTCCCTGGCCGACGGCGTGGCCTACTACTTCGAGATCACGCTGCCCGACGGGCAGGAGCTGCTGGGCAGCCCCGAGTCGCCGCACACGATCAGCGTGGAGCCGTGACCCCGGCCACCGCGACGGTCGCCTTGTCGCTGGTGTTCTGAATCCCCTCGGCGCCGCCGGGCATCGACACCCCGTCGATGGCGACGGTGGGGCCGCGGCTGGTCGTGCCGTCGATGGAGATCGAGGCGGGGCCATCGGACAGGGTGTTGTCGCCAAACGCGCCGCCCGACATCGCCACGTTCGCGCCGTCGCGGATGGTCAACGCCCCGCGCCCGCCGGTGTTGCCGGTGATCGTGGTGTCGCGGATCTCCCAGAGGGAGACCCCGTCGGCGAGCAGCGCGGCCCCGATGCGCCCGGAGTTGCCGGTCACCGTGCAGCCCTCCAGCACGACCTTTCCGCGCTGGGCGTGGATGGCGCCGCCGCCGTAGTCGCTGGCCTCGTTGCCGCGAAACGTGCAGCCGACGAAGACCACCTCGGACCGCACATCCAGGGGCACCGCGCCGCCGGCGTGGCCGAACCCGCCGGTCAGCGTGACGCCCTCGACCCGGACCGAGGTCTTCTCGGCCCTCACGTGCAGAACGGGCCCGGCGCCGCCCGCGTCCAGCGTCGCGCCGGGGCCTCGCAGAGTCAGCCCCACGGGGACCACGAACGTGCCCGAGTAGACCGTCGGCTGCAGGCAGATCACGCTGCCTGGGGCGGCGGCGGCGAGGGCCTCGGCGAGCGCGCCGGGGGCCGGCGAGGCGGTGCAGTCCGAGCTCACAACAGACTCCTTCTCAGGGGCGACGGCGTCGTCGGCGTGCCCGGTGCAGGCCACCAGCATCAGCGACAGCGCCGCGGCGGCGCCAAGCACACGGGGCATCACGCGGCGGCTAAGCAGAGGGGTCGTCGGCCTTGAGCAGCTCGGCTCCGGCGAACGAGTAGTAGCAGTCGCGGAACGTCTTGATGGGGACCTCGCCGGGGTGGTAGCTGCCCCACGGGTTGAGGATCTCGATCCCCGTCTCGGTGACGCCGTCGACGATGTAGGCGTGGTTGGCGCAGATCTTCGGGGTCGTGGACAGCCAGTAGGCCGCCTCGTACCGCAGCTCGAGGTCGCCGGCCTTGTCGGGCGCGAATCCGTCGGGGTAGGTGGCGGACACATCGACCTTGTAGTCCTTCTGGCCGTAGCCGACGGTGCCCGAGGCCTTCGCCCCGTCGTCGCCGACGCCCTGCGAGCTCAGCTTCCCCGCCGAGTCGTCGGTGATCTTCGGCGCGCCGCCGGCCGTGTCGACGATGGAGACGGAACCCGGCGTCGCCTTGTTCGTCTCCTTGCTCTTGTGCGGACCGGCGCCGGTGCCCTTGAGGGTCTCGTACACCACGTGCTTCTTGCTCTTGGTGGCGGCCGTCAGCGCCTGGCCGTCCTCGACCGCGGCCTTCACGGCCTCCAGCAGGGACTCGTCGTCGCGGAACGACGACACGTACTGGTTGCGCACGTCGGCGCCGGTCAGCTCGCCCATGGCCCCGCCGGGGCTGCCGCCGTCCCCGATGGCGTCGTAGCCGCCCTTCCACTGGGCGTAGGCCTTCTCGATGATCGCGGGCCACAGGGGCGTCGTCTCGAGATCGCCCCAGTCGTTGCCCTTGAGCGCGAACTTCAGCTGCCCGTCGTTGGCCGGCATCCACAGGTCGACCTTCACCGACTGCGGCTTGTGCGACCCGTCCCACTGCTCCTCCTGGAACGTCACCGTGTAGGTGCTGTTGGCGGTGTGGGGGTGGATCATCTTCATGAGGCTGGCCTGGCCCGCGGGCTGTGCGGCCACCGCCCCGAGTGCGGCGATGAGGTAGCAGTCGCCGATGGAGCCCTGGGTTGCCTGGGCCGCGTTGGGCTTGCCGTGAAACGGCTGGCCCGTCGCCTCCTTGTAGGTGAACGCGTTGGGCTTGCCCTTGTTGTCGCCGTCCTTCTGGTTCGTGAGGTCCGGCTGCGACAGCAGCCACTGGCTCGATACCCAGCCTTCGGCGCCGCCGAAGCCCGAGTACGCCTTCACCCAGGTCCAGCCCGCCTTCTCCTTGTGGCGCGTCAGGACGGTGCCTTCGGGGAGCTTCTCGAGGATCTTGTCGTCGGTGGAGGGGCCGTCGCGCAGCATCAGGTCGCTGCCGTTGGTGTCGACGATGACCGTGTCGCCGGCGAGCGTCTGCTCGGGGGCGACGTCGTTGTCGGTGTCCCCGCGCACGTGCGTGTCGTCTAGCGCCTTGGGCGACCGGTCCTGGCGCTGCTGCTCGAGCTGGCTGGCCTTGCCCTGCATCGCGTTGGGGTTCCCCTTGAGGGGGCCGCGCTTCTGCTGGGGGCCCGCGCCGGCGCGCTTGGCGGAGGACGGTCCGGACGGGGTGCGTTGGGTGGCGAGTTGGCCCATGGGCGCTCCGGCGCAGCTGGCCCCCGGAGATGGGGGAAGAGCGGCGCTGAGGCGAACAATATCCCACGCGGGCGAGGGTCGGGACGCGATGTGGGACCGGGGCCCGCGCGCTGCATCCTGGTGTACTCACCCGAATACACCGAATTCGTAAGCAGTCGGGCCAGGGTCAAGGGGCACGCCTATTGTTTCGACGTGCCCCGTACTCACGAGCGACCCCTGGTCTTCGACTACCTCGACTACCGCGACTTCCTGCGCGACACGTGGAAGGTCATGCAGGCCGAGTCCCGCAAGCACAGCTACCGGTGGTTCAGCCGCAAGGCGGGGCTGGGCTCCCCCAGCTACCTCAAGCTCGTGTCCGACGGCGACCGGAACCTCACCGACGACACCGCCGGCCGCTTCGCCCACGCCCTCGACCTCGACGACCAGCAGAGCAAGTACTTCGCCGCCCTGGTGCGCCTCAACCAGGCGTCCACCACCGAGGAGCGGGCCCGGCGGTTCGAGGAGCTGTCGTCCCTGCCGCCCTACCGCGCCATCCACAAGCTGCAGCGGTCCCAGTACGACTACTACGCCCTGTGGTTCTGCGTGCCCATCCGGGAGCTCGTCGCCCGGGGAGACTTCGTCGAGGACCCCGAGTGGATCGCGCGGCAGCTGCGCCCCGCCATCAAGCCCGTCGAGGCGAAGCGGGCGCTGGCTCTCCTGCTGGAGCTGGAGCTGCTGGAGCGCGGCCGCGACGGCAAGCTGGTGCAGGCCGAGTCGCTGCTGACCACCGGCCCCCAGCTGCGGCTCATCGCGCTGCGCCGCTTCCACCAGCAGATGCTGCGCCGGGCCGAGGCGGCCATGGACGAGGTGCCCCTGGCCGAGCGGGAGGTGGGCGGCGTGACCCTGCGCCTGACCCAGGCGCAGGTGCGGCACCTCAAGCGGCGTCTGTACGAAGTCCGCCAGGAGGTCCTGCGCCTCGACGGCACCGGCGGCGGCCCCGAGGCCGTCCACCACCTCGCCTTCCAACTGTTCCCGGTCACGCAGTGGCCCCACGACGACCCCAACGAAGGGAGCGCTCCATGAGCCGATTTCTCTGGATGCTTCTGGCTCTGCCGCTGGTTGCCTGCGACCCCAATGGGGGCCAGGGCACCGACAGCGGCAACGCCCTGACGGCCTCGCTCACGGTCTCCGCCGACGGCGCGGCCATCGGGGGGCGGGACGTGGCGAACATCACGACTGCCTGGATGACCCTGGAGAAGGGGGAGTTCGAAGGCTGCGACGGGGACGACGAGGAGGTCGACTACGAGGGGCCCCTGGCCGTGGACCTGCTGTCGGACCAGGTGCTCGGCGAGATCGAGCTGTCGTTCACCACGGTCTGCGAACTCGAGTTCTACATCTCCGCCGCGCCCGACGACTTCGACCCGGTGCTCGCCGGCCGGACCCTGTACGTCGAAGGCACCACGAACGGCGGTGTGCCCTTCGAGCTGAGCAGCGAGCGCACCTGGGAGTTCGAGGTCGAAGAGGAACTGACCCTCGCCGAGGCCCTCAACCGCTTCACCCTCCTGTTCGACACCGACCTCTGGTTCCGGTCCCTGGACCCCGACGACGGGGAGCTGACCGACGGCACCGTCGTCATCGACGAACAGAACAACCCCGGCCTGCTCTTCGTCTTCGAAGACAACGTCGAGGACTCCGCGAACCTGTTCGAGGACTAGCTCCTCTCCCCCCGGAGACACCGTCATGCCCCGCCCCGTGCGGCGTCCCCAGCCGGGGGCGCTGATGGCCTCGCTCGCCCTGCTGGTGAGCCTCGCTCTCGCCCTGACCAGCACCGTGAGCCCCGCTCACGCCCAGAGCCTGAGCGGGTTTGTGAGCCCGGGGCCCCTGGCCTCGGACCACGCGGACCTGGACTCGATCACCAAGTGCACCGCGTGCCACGTGCTCGGCGGCGGCGTCAGCGACCGCAAGTGCCTGGACTGCCACGACACGGTCGCCGCCCAGGTCGACAACGCCGTCGGCTTCCACGCGAACCTGGGCAGCGACTGCGCGTCGTGCCACAGCGACCACCAGGGGCGGGACTTCGCCCTCATCCAGCTGCACAAGGAGACGTTCAACCACCAGCAGACGGGGTTCGCGCTGCAGGGCAAGCACAAGCCCCTGGAGTGCGTGGACTGCCACACCGCCGAGCCCGACTACACCGGCCTACAGAGCGACTGCTCGTCCTGCCACGAGGAGCCCCACGGGGTGCCCGCCTCGACGCGCACGGTGCTCAACCAGTGCCGGCTCTGCCACGACGCCGAGGCCTGGGACACCGGCCCCATCCCCACCTCGGTCTTCGACCACTCGGACCCGGAGGACGCCGACTTCGCGCTGCACGGCCGGCACCAGGACGTCGCCTGCGGCGACTGCCACGCCGAGTCGCGGTTCGTGCCCACCGACGGCGACGCCTGCACCGACTGCCACGAGGACATCCACCGCGGGCAGTTCAAGCCCCGGGACTGCACCGCCTGCCACGACGAGACCCAGAAGAAGTTCCGCATCCCGCGCTTCGACCACACCGCCACCCGCTGGGCGCTGGACGGCGCGCACGAGGACGTGTCCTGCGCGACCTGCCACGGCTCCGGGGCGCGGGCCGTCTACCGGCCCCGGGAGTTCGCCCGCTGCGACGACTGCCACGACGACGTGCACGAAGGCCAGTTCGCCCCGCGGGACTGCGATGCGTGCCACAGCAACGAGCCCGGCGGCTTCACCGAGGGCGTCATCGATCACGATCAGACCGACTTTCCGTTGCGAAACGAGCACGAGTCGGTGGCGTGCGTCGACTGCCACGGCGAGGGCCCCACGGCGGTCTTCGCCGACCTCCCGGCCGAGGATTGCTCTTCGTGCCACGACGACGCCCACGCAGGGCGCTTCGAGGGCGCCTGCACGGACTGCCACACCGACGGGGTGTGGGGCGTCGACGGCTTCGACCACGGGCTGACCGACTGGGCGCTCACGGGGGCTCACGCCGACGCCAGCTGCGTGAGCTGCCACGGGGAAGGGGAGTCGCGCAAGCTCGCCGGCCTGCCGTTTGGCAGCTGCCTGGACTGCCACGAACAGGAGGACCCGCACAAGGAGCTGCCGCCGGAGTCGTGCACGGACTGCCACGTGACCGATGCCTGGGCGGAGGTGACGTTCGATCACGCGGCGACGGGCTTCGCGCTCGTCGGCCTGCACGAGCCGGTCGCCTGCCTGGACTGCCACGAGGACCCGTCGTACCGGGGGGCGAAGACCGACTGCGAGTCGTGCCACGCCGCCGACGAGCCCGAAGGGCACTACGAAGGCACCTGCGGTTCGTGCCACGAGCCCACCGGCTGGGGCGACGCCCAGTTGGCCGCCGACGCCCACGCGCGCACCGGCTTCGCGCTGCTCGGCGCCCACGCGCGGGTCGGCTGCGCGGACTGCCACGGCGACGGCTCGCCCAACGCGGCGGCCAGCGGCGAGTGCATCGACTGCCACGCGTCCGACGACCCGCACCGCAACCAGCTGGGCGACGCGTGCGACGACTGCCACAACACGACCGAGTGGTTCCGCACGAGCTTCCGCCACGGCCAGACGGGCTTCGTCCTGGAGGGCGTGCACCGCGCAGCGGCCTGCGACGACTGCCACGCGACGGGCTTCGCCGGCACCCCCGACGACTGCGAGCGCTGCCACCGCACCGAGGCGCCGGGCGACGCCCTGCACCGGGATCCGCTGACCCGCGATTGCTCCCAGTGCCACCGCCCCACGAACTGGGACCAGGCCGACTTCTCGTTTGGAGGCACCCCATGAGGCTGTTGCCGTTGTTGTTGCCGTTGTTGTTGCCGTTGCTTGTCGTCGCCGGGTGCACCGCCGCCGACGAGCCCTTCGTCCACTCGCCCCTGCGGGGAGCGCACGCGGTGCTTGGCTGTTCGGACTGCCACGGCGAGTCCCTGGCCCCCATCGCCGCAGACTGCGCCGCCTGCCACGAGGGCGAACGGCCCGCGGACCACTACCCCGGCGACTGCAATGACTGCCACAGCGAGGCGGGCTGGGATCTGGCCATCGCCGACCACAGCTTCTTCCCGTTGGATGGCGGACACGACGGCCCCACCTGCATCGACTGCCACGGCGAAGGGCAGCCGGCGGCCGTCGAGGCCCGCTGCGAGTCGTGCCACGAGCGGCCCTCGGGCCACTTCGACGGGACCTGCGAGGGCTGCCACGACATCTCCGCCTGGGGCAACGCCGACTTCGACCACGACGACTTCTTCCCCACGCCCCACGAAGGGGTCCGGGACTGCGCGGACTGCCACCCGTCGGCCGACGCGGGGAGCTACGACACGTTCTCCTGCACCAACTGCCACGAACACCGGCGCAGCGAGATGGACGACGAGCACCTCGGCGAGGTGTCGGGCTACGTCTACAACTCAGCCAACTGCCTGGACTGCCACCCCGACGGGGACGAGTGATGGTCCGCCTGTTGGCGCTGGCGCTGCTGGTCGGAGGCGTCGTCCCGGCGTCGGCCGCCGAGCCGGTGCGGATGCGGAACCGGCTGTCGGCCGGGGTGCTGGTCCATGCCGGCGCCGGGGGGGCCAACCTCGAAGCGGTGTTGTCGGACCGGCTGCGGCTGGACATCCGGCGGGGCCCGGTGGCGGCGCAGGTGCGGTTCGACGGGCGGCTGGGGGTTTCGTTCACCAGCGGCCCGCGCCTGAGCCGGACGCGCATCACGGCCCTGGGGGTCGAGCTGCGCCACGAGCGGTTCTGGCTGGAGGCGGGCCGGTTCCGCGTGGTGGGCGGGGGCTGGCGCCTGGCCGACGGCGTGCAGGGCATGGCGATCCTGGGCCAGGGCGTCGAAGTGGGCGGCTGGCTGGGGGCCGTGCCCGATCCGTGGACGACGGCGCCGGCGCCGCGCTTCGGGGGCGGGCCGGCCGTGCGCTGGGTCCACGAGGTGGCGCAGGTGGGCGCGACGGTGGAGCTGGCGGGGACGGCGGCGGGGCTGGACCGGGCGGCGGTCGTGCTCGACGGCCGCGTCGAGGTCAGCACGGGGTTCGAGGTGTCGGCGCGCGCCGACCTGCAGCACGGCGGCCCGTCGGCGCCGCTGGTGCCGGCGGACCTGGGGGTCGTGGTCACCGGCGACCCGCTGCCGGACCTGCGGATCCGCGGGCGGTACGACGCCTGGTCGGGGCTGGCGTACCTGCAGGGTTGGGACCGCGACCCGGGCATCGGTCGGTTCGCCGCGCGGTTCAGCGGGACGGTGCCCGTCGCCGAGGTGCCCCAGGGGGCGCCGGACCTGTCCATGGCGCACCAGCTGGCGGGGTCGGTGCGCTGGACGCCGACGGTCGGGGCTCTGCGGCTGAGGGTGGCCCCCGACGCTCGGTACCGACACCACGAGCACACAGCGCGGCGGCATGTGCGAGCCCGACTGCGTCTGGGCCTCGGGGGTCTGGGCAACGACCGCCTGGAGCTGGCCGCCGACGGCGGCGCGACCCTGTGGCGGCAGGCGTGGCGGGCGGAGTTCGGCTTTGGGGCGCGCATCACGCCGGACCGGGGCCGCTGGCTCAGCCTCGACGCCTCGGTGCGGACCGTCATCACCCCCGGACCGACCCCGAAGTTCGCCGGCTACGCCGACGCGTTCGTTGACCTGATGACCCCGGCCGGTGTCTCCCTGGCCGCCGGCTATCGCTTCAGCAGCGAGGCCGGCCTGGACCGCTGGGACGGCGGCCACACCGGGCTGCTGCGGGTGACGTGGCGGCTGTCGACCCCCCGGAGGAAGCCATGACCAACGCGCTGCGCCGCCTGACCGCGACGTCGGTCACCGCCCTGTTCGGTGGGTCGATCGTCGTGATCCTCGGGGCCACGCTGTGGCTCGGCCGCACCTACTACGTCCTGCCCCGGCACGAGCGCCCGCTGCACGAGCTGCACGGACTGATGGCGCCGGGTGGTTCGCTGGGGGTCGGCCTCGGCCTGCTGGGCACGGGCCTGATGGTGGCGATGCTGCTGTACACCGTCCGCAAGGCGCTGCCCCGCTGGAAGTGGCTCGGCGCCCCCTCGGGCTGGCTGCGCTTCCACGTGATCTGCGGCATCGGGGGCCCCGCCGCCATCGTCCTGCACGGCGGCCTGTACTGGCCCGAGGGCCTCGTCGCCGTCGCGTTCTGGTGCATGGTCGCCGTCGCCCTGTCGGGGGTCTTCGGGCGCTACGTCTACGCGCTGCTGCCCCGCGCCGCGTCGGGCCGCGCGCTGGCCCTCGTCGACGCCCAGGCGGCCTTGTCCCGGCTTCGCGGGGAGCTGGTGGCCAGCACCGCCGGCGCCGACCCGGCGGCGCTGACCGACGCCATCGCCGCCGTCTCGGACTTCGAGCGGCCGGTCCGCGGGATCTGGGACCTGCTGGTCCTGCAAGCCGAGCTGCGCCGCCGTCGCCGCCTGGTGGACGTCTGCTTGTCCGAGGCGGGGTTGCCGAAGGCCTCGTGGCTGGCCGCGCGGACCGCGCTGGGCGAGCAACTGCAGCTCAAGCGCGCCTTGGAAGGGCGCCGCGTGGCCGGGCGCCTGATGCGCTACTGGCACCTGTTTCACCGGCCCCTCGCGGGGGCCATGTACGTCATCGTGCTGCTGCACGTGGCCAGCGCCGTGTTGCTCGGCGGGAGCCTGCAGCAGCTCGCGATGCTCTGGGAGTAGAGCCGTGGACGCGACCCCGTACCTCATCGCCGTGGGCGCCATCGGCGTCGTCTTCGTGCTTCCCGCGTTCCTCGCCTTCCGCAAGGAGGAGGCCGTGGCCCGGGCCGAGCTGGACAAGGCCGAAGCGGCGGGACGCCGTGAGCCCGTTTCGATTCGCCCGTGGGTGGACCCGTCGCGGTGCATGGGGTCGGGCGCCTGCGTGTCGGCCTGCCCCGAGAACCGCGTTCTCCAGGTGCTCGACGGGCAGGCCACGCTCGTCAACGCGTCGGCCTGCGTGGGCCATGCGGCCTGCGAGGACGCCTGCCCCATGAACGCCATCGAGCTGGTCTTCGGCAGCGAGAAGCGGGGGGTCGATCTGCCCGAAGTGGGCTCGGACTTCTCCTCCAACGTGCCAGGGCTCTTCATCGCCGGGGAGCTGGGGGGCATGGGGCTCATCAGCAACGCCGTCGTGCAGGGGATCCAGGCAGTCTCCCAGCTGCGGCGGGGGCTGACGAAGGGCACGAACCCGGTGGACCTGGTGGTCGTCGGGGCGGGCCCCGCGGGCATCGCTGCGGGCCTCGAGGCGCGCCGGGCCGGGCTGAGGGTCGAGGTCATCGAGCAAGGCGAGTTTGGCGGCGCCATCCGCCACTACCCCCGGGCCAAGCTCGTGATGTCCCACGGCTTTCAACTGCCGGGCCGTCGCCGGGTCCCGTCGGGGACCATGAGCAAGGAAGAGCTCATCGCCGAGCTGTCCGACGCCGTCGCCGACGGGGAACTGCCCATCGCCGAGCACGAACGGGTCCTGGGCGTCGAGCGCCTCCGCGGCCGCCTGATCGTGCGGACCGATGCCCGGACCCTGGAGTGCACGCGGGTTCTGCTGGCGGTGGGGCGGCGGGGCACGCCGCGGACCCTGGGCTGCCCCGGCGAGGATCTGGAGAAGGTCGCCTACCGCCTGCTGGAGCCGGCGTACCACGACCACCAGCACGTGCTGGTGGTCGGGGGAGGGGACTCGGCGGTGGAGGCGGCGGTGGCCCTGGCCGACGTGCCGGGCACGACCGTGACCCTGTCGTACCGCCGCGTCCAGTTGACCCGACCGAAGCAGGCGAACCTCGATCGCCTCCGCGATCGCGTGGTCGACGAGCGGGTCGACGTCGTCCTGAACTCCACGGTCGCCGCCATCCATGCCGACCGCGTGCTGCTCTCGGCGCCCGACGGTGAGCGGGTCATCGCCAACGACGCCGTCTACGTCTTCGCCGGCGGCGTGCTGCCGACGGCGTTCCTGGCCGATGCTGGCGTCACCCTGCAGCGACACTTCGGCAAGCGGATCGAGCGGCTCGTCGACGCGTCGGAGCGCCCCACCGTGGTGGCGTGACCCCGGGGCGTCAGCCCTTCTTGGGGGCGGAGCCGCGGGGCTTGACGGGCTCGTCGTCGGTGGACCCGGCGGGCGGGGCGTCGTCGAGGTCCTGGGTCTTCTGCTCCAGCAGGATGTCGACGCCCAGGACCTTGCCGTCGTACTGCACGGTCCGGGTGGCCACGTAGAACTCGGGCACCGTCACCTCCACGAGGTAGGCGTGGCCAATGGCGAGGCCTTCGGTGGCGAACGTCTCGGGGTTGTTCAGCGCGTCGACCGCGAAGAAGCCCGAGCTGTTGGTCACCGCCACGCCGATGAGCGGGCTGTCCTCGGGCGTGACCCGCACCGAGGCCTGGGGCAGCGGCACCTTGCGGCCGTCGAGCTGGGCGAGCACGCGGCCCTCGATGCGGTTGCTGGCGACGCCGTTCGGGGCGGCGGCGCAGCCAACCAACCCGAGCAGCCCGATGAGGAGGAGGAGGCGGTCCATACCCAGGCGGACCGGCCCGGCCGCGCCGCCGGGTCAGCGCCCGGGGCACAAACCGTCGTCGGCTGGTCCCACGCCACGATCTGCAGCAGTGACGGCGGCGGCCGGGTGCGGCAAGGTCCGCCCCCGTGAAGCGCCGATCCCTCCTCGTCCTGCTGTGCGAATCGCTGCTCGCGTTCGCCTCCATCGCCACCGTCTTCCACCTCTGGGTGGGGGTGCGAAACCCCGTGGGGCTCGTCGTCGTCGACGGGTTGGCGGCCGCGAAGGATGCCCTGGGCTGCCTCGTGGCGCCGGGCCCGGTCCAGTCCCTGGGCGCCGGCTTCGCCGTGGCCGCGGTCTGGGGCGCCGCGGTCGTGCTCGGCCCCCGCCCGCTGCGGACCAGCGCCTGGGCGCCGGTGGCCTCGGCGCTGGCGGGCGTCGTCAGCCTGCTCGCGGTCGTCGGTCTGCTCGCCTGGATCCTGCCGGCGGCGGGGCTCGCCCCCGTCGCGTTCCTGTTCTGCGTCATCGCGATGTCGACGCTGCTGACCCACTTCGCCGAAGCCCGGACCGCCGGCCCGGTCCCCGATGGCCTGTGGCCGCTGCAGTGGGGGATCGTCGGGGCGGGCATGGCGTCGCTGGCCTGGGCGGGGGCGCCGCTGCTGGGCGATACGGCCGTGCCGGGCTTCGTGGACGCCGCGTTGGGCTGGCTGCCCGACACCCTGGTCGTTCGCCGGATCGCCGACGTCGCGGCCATCGCCGCCGCCTGCTTCGCCAGCGCGGCCTTGCTCGACAAGGGCGTGCCCCTGCTGCCGCGCGCGTCGGCCGGTCCGGCGCGGCTGACCCTGGCTCTGGGGCACCTCGCGATCATCGCGACGATCGTCGCGAGCCCGGCCCTGCTGCTGGAAGCGTGGCCGTGCCCGCCGGCGCGGGCGGGAGGCGTCGTCGGCGTCGCCAGCGAGGTCGTCGAGTTCGGCGACCCCGCCGAGCGCTGGGTCACACTCGGCGGCGAGCGGGTCTACGTCGGCGCGGGCCACAAGCTGGAGGCCGACGGCGCCGTGTTCGTCAGCCGGTTCCAGGAGGGGCGGGTCGTCCGCTTCGACCCGGCGACCGGCCGGGCCGCCGACCTGCTGCACGCAGGCTGGGGCGCCGGCCCCCTCGCTGCCTCCGGCGGGGCCTTGCATGCGGCGACGGCCGGGGGCTGGGTGGTGGAGTTCCCCTTCGACGGCAGCGAGCCCCGGCGGCACCGCGCGGCGGGCGTGACGGACCTGAAGCTGGGGCCCGGCGTGCGCGCTGACGGCCGCTGCGGGACCCACAACATCGGCGGCTGAGGGCTACTTCCCGAAGGCCCAGGTCACCGACACTTCGGGCCCGCACACGTGCACCGCGAAGTCGCGATTGACCGGCAGCGAGAACCCGGCGAGCACCGAGCGCGGCTGCAGGGAGACGGGGCGCAGCGTCGTCGGCAGCGGGGTCGGCCAGACCGCCGCGATGCGCTGGCGCTGCTCGGCGCCGTCGAGGTGGAACGCCGGTTCGTTCAGGCGGGGCCGGTCCACCGACGGGGCGGCCAGCAGCAGGAGGAGCGCGAGGGGCATCGCGTCACCATGGCACGCGGTCACGCCTTCTTGAGGAACTCCGTCTTCAGGAAGATGGCGACCTTGTTGACCTTGCCTTCGACGTGGGTTGGGTCGTCGCCCAGCCGGATGCCCCGCACCAGCGTCCCGCGCTTGGCCGTGAAGTTGGCGCCCTTGACCGGCAGATCCTTGATCAGCGTCACGAAGTCGCCGTCGGCGAGCACCGTGCCGTTGCTGTCGGTGACCACAGGGCCGGTCTCGACGACGTGGTCGGCCCAGGCCCGGGTGTCGTCGTCGAGGTAGAGTTGATCGCGCAGATCGGCGGCCCAGGAGTGCTCTGACAGCCGGCCCAGCAGCCGCCAGGCGACCACCTGCACGGCCGGCTCTTCGCTCCACGCTGACTCCTGCAGGCAGTACCAGTGGTTGACGTCCAGCTCGCCGCCCTCGACCTGGGGCCGGCACACGCCGCAGAGGGCCGCGCCGTCGGGTCGGGGCGACACGGCGACGGTGGCGACGGACTCGGGGGAGGAGCACAGGGCGCAGACGGGGGACACAGGCACCTCCGGGTTGGGGCCCCGAGTCTACTCGGCGGGGTCACTCGGCGGCGTCGGCCTCGGAGTCCATCCACTCGGCCAGCGCGGTGGCGCGCTGCTGGAGGTTCGGGTGCGCCGTCGCGCGGGCGGCGAAGCGGGCGAGGGCGGCGGCGCCATCGGGGTCGAGGATGCGGTGTTCCCGGATGGGGCCTTCGACCTGAAGCAGCAGCGCGGCCAGACCGTCCCACTGCCCGGCAGCGGACTGAACATCGAGCCGCAGCGCGCCCAGGATGGGGCGCACCGGCGCGTTGGGGGATCCCCGAAGCACCCGCTCGGCCTCGTCCAGGTGCTCGCGGGCGGCGGCGTGATCGCCCGCCTGCGTCGACAGCAGCGCCAGGTTCGCGAGCGCCACCGGCTGCCCCACCAGGTTCCCCGACCGGCGGTAGAGGTGCATGGCGGAGTCGTACATCTCCCGCGCCCGCTCGGGCTGGTTCAAGGCCCGCGCCAGCTCGCCTTGCTGCACCTGGGTGTCCGCCAGCCGCGACTCCTGGCCCAGTCGCCGGTTCACGATCGCGGCTTCCCGCAGCACGGAGTCGGCCTCGTCGCGGCGGCCCAGGGCGTTGAGCGACGACCCCAGCCCCGCCAGCAGCAGCCCCTGCAGGAACCGCTCGCCCACGGCCTCGTAGCCTTCGGCCGCCCGCCGATACAGCGCGACGGCCCGCTCGTGAGCCTCGCGCCGAGCCGCCGTCTGAGCCATCCGGTGGTGCAGCCGGGCCTCCAGGAAGGGGTCGCCGACCTCGGCGACGAGCTCCGCGGCGCGGCTGGTGGCGGCCTCGGCCTCGTCCAGTCGGTGCTGAAGCTGAAAGACGGCGTTGGCCGCCAGCAGCGCGCGCAGCTCGACGTCGGGCCAGCCGCCAGCGCGAGCCAGCTCCAGGGCGCCGCGGGCGAACCGCCGGGCTTCGGGCAGCCGGGCGCGGACCAGCGCGAGCCGACAGCGGTGGGTCCACAGCGCGGCGGTGGCCCGCAGCGCGTCGTCGTCGTCCCCGACGGGCCCCAGGGACTCGATCGCCTCCTCCAACGCGTCGAGGATGGCCCCCAGCGCTTCGGGCTCCAGGCGGTTTTCGGCCTCGGCGGCGATCGCCTCGAGCAGGGCCACGGCGGCGCGCGGCCGCCGAGCCCCCAGGAGGTGGCAGGCGATGCGGTACCTCACCTGCCGGGTGGGCTCGGGGTAGACCGCCTTGAGCGCGGCCGCCGCCACCGCGTGCTGCGCCGCCTCGGTGTTCCGGGCGGCCGAGTGGTTCTGGAGGGCCTCCACCAACAAGCCATGCCCGAAGCGCCACCCCGCGCCCCGACGGTGCACGAGGTCGGCGTCGGCCATCGCCGACAACCGCTCCAGGTCCGGCTCCACGCCGCGGCGGCGGCAGGCCTCGGCCCAGGTGGTCAGCTCGAACTCCTGGCCCAACACTGCGGCCAACTCCAGGGATTCCCAGGCCGCCGACGGCGCTCCGACCACCGCAGAGACCCGCTCCAGCCACAGCTGGTAGACGTCGTCGGGCAGCGGCGCGCGCTGCTCGCCCGGGGCCAGACGCCAGCCCGCCGTCGAGGGTCGCAGCACCCGGCGGCGGACCCAGTCGCCGACGAGCTGCACGATGAACAGCGGGTTGCCTTCGCAGCGCTTGACCACCCGCTCGGCGAGCACGGGGTCGAGCTGCAGGATCTCCTCGGCCAGCTCCTGGGACGCCCGGCGGTCCAGGGGCGCCAGCGTCAGCGTGCGGGATCGGGGCGAGGCCTCGATGCCGGCCAGCAGCCGGGCCGTCTCGGGCTGGAGCCGCTCGTCGTCCCGCAGGGTCGCGACCACCAGGATCCGGGCCAGCCGCAGGTCCTGCCAGCGGACGAGCGCGTCGAGGAACGCCGCGGAGTCGGTGGAGCGGTGCAGATCGTCGAGCACCAGCAGCACCGGCGTGCGGTTGCCCAGGAACTCGAGGTACCGCCGGGCGACGGCGTGCCGCGCCCCGGCGTCGAGCGCGATGAGGTCGGGGGACTCGGCTCGCTGCCGGGGCGAGGCGGGGGCCAGCAGCTCGGCGAGGGCCTCGGGCTCGCGGGGCGAGATCGGCAGCAGGGGGCCCAGCAGCCGCCGCAGCCGGATCAGCCGTTCGGCGGGGGGCAGGGCCGCGGTGCGGGTGTGCTCTTCGAGGGCCGGGGGCAGCCCGTCGTTCGGGCCGGGCTGGGCGCCGTGGGTGGCCCGCAGCACCTCGGTCCGGCCGGCCTCGGCGGCGGTCTCCGACAGCCAGGTCGCCAGACGCGTCTTGCCGACCCCCGCGGGCCCGCGCAGCAGGACGACCTGGGCGCCCTGGCCGCCTTCGGCCTGGGCGAGGGCCTGCAACAGCGCCTCCCGCTCGGGCTCGCGGTCGGCCAGGGGCAGCGCCCGCAACCCGTAGAGGCTCAGGCCGGCGCCCAGCATCTGGGCCGAGCGGCGGGGGGGAGCGGGGACCGCGGCGGCGCCGGGTTCCAGGGCGGCGAGGGCGGTGGCGGCTTCGGCGGCGTTGCGGAACCGCAGGTCGCAGTCCTTCCGCAGCATCCGTCGCAGCCAGGCCTGCAGGCCGATGGGCGCGTCGAACACGGCCCGGAACGGCGGCGGGGGGTCGTGGACCTGCGCGCGCATCGTCGCCGCGGCGTCTTCCCGCTGGAACGGCTGCAACCCGGTCGCCAGGCGCCAGGCGACGCAACCCAGGGCGTACAGATCGGTCCACGGGCCCAGATCCCGCCACCGCCCCTGGGCCTGCTCCGGGGCCATGGTGTTCGGCGACCCGACGGCGCGGCCCGCTCGCTCCGGCGCCTGCCCCAGCCAAGCGATCCCGAAGTCGCTGAGCATCCATTGACCGGGGGCGCGGCGCAGGATGTTGGCCCCCTTGATGTCCCGGTGGACCACGCCGCGGGCGTGGCAGTGGGCCAGCGCGGCGAGCAGCTGCGTCAACAGCCCCCGCAAGGCCGCCCAGTCGGTCGGGGGGTGGTCGGCGAGCGTGCCGTCGGCGAGCTCCATGACGAGGTAGGGCGCACCGGCGACCAGGGCGCCCACCGCCGCCCCGGGCGAGACCCGGCCGTGCTCGTGAACCCAGATCACACCGGGGTGGTCGAGGGAGGCGACCGCGCGCACTTCCCCGCGGAAGGCGTCCACGAACATCGGGTCCTGGGCCTGGGCGGCGCCGAGCACCTTGACGGCCACCGGCAGCCCCAACTCCCGGTGCCGGCCCCGGTAGACCCGCGCCATGCCGCCTTCGCCAACGACGGACTCCAACGCGAACGCGCCGAGGTGCGTCACGGTCGGGGGCGCCCGGGCCCGGCCCGGCGGCGGCGGGCGGGCAGCGAACTCAGGTGGGCTGCTTCGTGGGCCGCAGGAGCACGTCGTGGATCTCGACGTGGGGCGGCTGGCTGAGGAGGTGCCGCACGGTGCGGACGATGTCGGCGGGCTGCAGGACCGGGAAGCGGCCGTAGGTCTGGTGCGACGCCCCGGGGTTGCCGTGGTAGCGCTCGGCGAACTCCGTCTGCACGAGCCCGGGGCTGATGGCGGTCACGCGGATGCCGCTGTCGAGATCGCGCAGCTCCAGCCGCAAGGCCTCGGTGAGGGCCCGGACCGCATGCTTCGTCGAGGCGTACACGCCGCTGCCCCGGGGCACGCGGTACGCCGACATGGACGACAGGTGGATGACCTGGCCGCAGTCCCCGCGCTTGCGCATGTCGGCGATGGCCTGCTGCGTGCAGAGACACAAGGCCAGGACGTTGACGTCGAACATCTCGCGCCACGCGGCCGGATCGCCACCGATCAGGGGAGCCCGACGCCCCATTCCGGCGTTGTTGATCAGCAGATCCACCCCGCCGTGCAGCGCCCGGATCTGCTTGAACATCGAGTGGATCGCCGCTTCGTCCCGCAGGTCGCAGGCGATGGGGGTCAGGAAGCCGGCGCGGCCTTGAGCCTCCGCGGCGAGGTCGTCGAGGCGGTCTTGCCGGCGCCCGCAGGCGACGACGATGAGGCCGTCGGCCACCAGCGAAATCGCGAGGGCGCGACCGATTCCGGCGGTGGCGCCGGTGACGAGGGCGACCTTGCCGCGCCAGTCCGAGAGGCTCATTTCGTCAGCCTAGAGCACAGCGCCGAAACCCGCGCCCCCGGGGCCCGCCGGCCCGCCGGCGAGTACGATGCCGAGGCCATGGCCCGCCTGCGCAACTCCCTGTGGACCGAGGTGGTCCTCAACCTCTCGCTGCTCACGGTGCTCACGATCGCCTTGAACGCCGTGCTCATGGGCCAGGTGGTCCAGGGGCGGGAGGCGTCGCTGCGCCGTGCGCTGGCGGCGGAGTTGAGCCGAGACCTCGCCCTGCGGGTGGGTCTGCACCTCGAGCGCGCGGGGGCGACGTCGCTGCGGGCGGCCGACGCCTGGATGGGGGGGCTCAAGGACGCCGCGCTGCCCGACGGCGAGCCGGTGTTCGCCGTGGTTGCGGGCACCGACCTGAGGCCCCTGGCGACGATGGGGCCCTGGCCCGCCCCCCTCGCGCCCGAGGAACTGAGCGCCGCCGAAGTCGACGCGCTGCGCCGCCAGTGGCTGGTGGATGCGACCGACGCCCGGGCCGCGCTGGCGGGGGGTCGCACCGAGCGCGGCGAGTGGCAGCCCCGGCCGTCGCTGTTCTTTGGCCGCTCGTGGGCGGCGGCGTCGTCGCCCATCGTGACGCCCGGGGGACAGGCCATCGGCGTGGTCCGCGTCCTCGCCCCCGTCGGCAATCCGCTGTTCGGGCCCATGGACCGCCGCTCGCTGCCGGTGCTGCTCGCCTCGATGTTCCTGGGCGGCGGGATCATGGGCGCCTTCGGCCTGTTCCTCTTCCGGCGCCGGATCCTCGACCCCATCCAGCAGATCGCCCGCCACACCAACGAGGTGGCGCAAGGGCGGTTCGAGCACCGCATCGCCGACGACGCCGCCGACGAGCTGGGCGAGCTGGCCCGGGCCTTCAACCGCATGACCTCGCGCCTGGAGACCTACCGGCGCGCCAACGAGAGCCAGGTCACGGAGCTCAAGACGATCAACGCCGAGCTGAGCGAGGTCCGCGACGACCTGATCTTCGCCGAGAAGATGGCCACCGTGGGGCGGCTGGCGGCGGGCGTCGCCCACGAGGTGGGCAACCCCCTGGCGTCGGTCATCGGCTTCGTGGAGCTCATCCAGGGCAGCCCCGAGGACCGGGAGCTCGCCGCCGACCTGCTTCCTCGCATCCGCGCCGAGCTCGATCGCATCAACAAGATCATCCGCGACCTCCTGAACTACTCCCGGCCCAGCGGCGACACCCAGAACGAGCTGGTGCCCATCAGCGCCGAGCCCGTCAATCTCGCCGCCGTCGTCGAGCGCGCGGCCAGCCTCGTCGGCGTTCAGAAGCGGTTCGCGGACGTGGCCGTGCGGGTCGCTCTGCCCGACGACCTGCCGGTGCTGCACCTCCACGCGGGCCGCCTGGAGCAGGTGGTGCTGAATCTGCTCGTCAACGCGGCGGAGGCCATGGGCGGCTCCGGCGCCATCGACGTGACCTTCGTCGGCGTCGACGACGGGATGCTGACGCTGTCGGTGCGCGACGAGGGCCCGGGCATCGATCCCCGTGCCGGCTCCAACATCTTCGAGCCCTTCTACACAACCAAGGAAGTGGGGCAGGGGACCGGGCTGGGGCTCGCCGTGTCCCTGCGCCTGGTTGAGCGCATGGGCGGCAAGCTCCGGCACCTGCGCGACCTCCCCGGCGGCGCCTGCTTCCACTTGTCCCTGCCGGTGGTCCCATGAGCCTCGGGGCGTGGCTGTGGCACCACGACGGCCTGGTGACGCTGGGGCAGTTGGCGGTGTTCACCGGTGCCTTGCTCGCTGCCGCGCCGACGCTGAGGGCAGGCTACGGGGAGCTGCCGCGGGCCGTTCGCTGGGCCCTGCCGGTGCTCGCGGTGGTGGCCGCGGGCTTGTGTCTGTGGCCGCTGCCGACCTTGGAGCGCTTCAGCGCCTTGGGCCACGAGGCCACCTACCTCGACTGCTTCACCGGAGCCTCGCCGCCGGGCAACGAGTTTGGGTGGGAGGCCTACGTCACCTACCCGCTGGTCCGCTGGATCTACTGGGCCCTGGGCGGCGTGTTCGGCCGCGATGGCTTCCTTCCGCCGTTGCTCTTCAACGTGGTCTGCCGAGGCCTCGGCGTCTTCGTCGGCGGGTGGTTGGCGGCGGTGCTCGTGCGCAAGCCGGCGGCCGGAATCGCCGCCGCGGGGCTGCTCGCGGCTCACTCGGTCCACGCCTTCTGGGGGGCCGCGCTCTACAACGTCGCGTTGCCCCACCTGCTGGTTCAGGGCTGCGTCCTGCTGGCGCTGCTCGCCTGGCGCACGGGCAGCGTGGCGACGTTCTGCGCGGCGGCGGCGACGGGAAGCCTGGTGGTCGCGGGCCGGGTGGAGTGGGGGCTGCTGGCGCCGTGCCTCGCCGTCCTGCTCGCGGGGTTGGGCCCGCGGTGGGGGCGACACGGGAGCGTGGCGCGGCCGGCGTTCTGGCTGGCGCCCCTGGGCATCGCCGGGGCGTTCGCGGTCACCCTGTTCCTGGGCGAGGGCCAGCTGACGGAGCAGGGCGGCTACCACGGCGTCGCCGGGTACCTGGAGACGATCGCCCACCAGGCCGGGATCCTCGCCGTGTTCGAGCCCCTGGACCGGCCGTGGGGGTTGGCCGCAGCGGTGTTCGGGGCGTGGGCGTGGGGCCGGGCCGAAGGGGGCCGGGTGGTGGCCGCGGTGCTCGGCTTCGGCCTGCTGTCGCACCTGGGCCTGGCGACGTTTAACGACTACAGCTTCCGCCACGCGCTGCTGCCGGGGTTGGGGTTGGTCTGGCTGCTGGCCGGGGCGCTGCACCACCGCGCTGGCGGGCTCGCCGTCGGGGCCGGCGTGCTGGCGGGGCTGCTCGGTCTGGGCACCACGGCGGACCGCTACTACGCCTCGCCCGAGGAGTTCGAGGCGGGGTACGAGGGCTTCGCTCGCAACGCGGAGGTCTCTGCCGCCGAGGTCGAGGCCAGCGGCTGCTACCTCATCACGGACAACGAGCGGCTGTGGGAGATGGGCCTCGCGGGCAGCCACTTCAACCTGATGATCCCCGGGGAGGCCGTGAAGCGCTGGCGGCACCACGGCTGCATCACCTGGCTGTACGACGCCCCCAATTGGCGCCACGACGGACTCGCCGTCCGGGTCCGCGGCGTCAAGCTGCGCCACTGGTTCGACTGGGAGGAGATCGGCTGGACGCGCTTTGAGGACGACACCCCGGCCGTGTTGATGCGCATGACGTCGCCCCCGTGGGGCGTCGAGGCCGGCGATCCGGTGCCGGCCACCGACATCCTGATGCCGTGGGAGGTCGAAGAGGAGCCGCCGCCCGAGGAGGCCGTGGATCCCGGGTAGCATCCGCGCCTGTGTACGCCCTGATCGCCCTCATCCTGTTCGTCGTCCCCGCTGCCGCGCAGCCCCTGTCCTTTCCGGGGCTCCAGGGGGACAGCGGCATCTCCCTCGGCAACGACCCCGAAGCCCTCATTCGCGACGACCTCGCTGGCGCGCGGACGGAGCTGCAGGGGCGCCTGGAGACCCAACAGGCCCAGCTGCGCTGGCGGTTGGAGCGGCTGGAGGGTCGCCGCAAGGACAACGCCGTCGCCGAGCGGGGCTTCGACGCCGACCGAGGCAGTCGAAGCAACCGGCGCCTGCGCGAGGAATACGACGCGCTGCTGACCGAGACGCAGGCCATCGACTCGGTGCTGGTCAACCTGCAGGAGCGCTACGACGAAGAGCTAGAGCTCCTGTTTGAAGGCGGAGCGCTGATCCGGCAGCTGAGCCGGGAACTGGACACGGATCTGACGGGCGAGGTGACGCTCCGGGATGTCGCGGAGGCTGAACTCGACAAGCTGGGCGCGAGCCTGGCGACCCAGCGCCGCCTGTCCCAGGAATTGAGCGACCTGATCAAGTCGGCCGAGGTGGGCCTGGCGGAGCATCGGGCGGCGTACGAGGCGGCGCGCCTGCAGGTGTACCGCGACGAACTGCCCGCCATCGAGGTGGACGACCCGATGCTGGGGGGGCACCCGGGATTCGAGGTGCCGGGCATCGAGATCATCGAGAAGCCGCTGTCCAAGACCGAGGAGGCGAAGGCGGGACTCCGGGCGACGGGCCGGCAGCTGGCGCTGCGGAAGCTCGAGCTGCAGGTGGCCCTGGACCGCCAGACGCGCGACCTGCTGGAACTCAAGCAGGAGATGGCCCAGCTGCCCATCGCCGTCCTCGAGCGGCGGATCAAGCGTTGGGAGTCCCGGGTGGCCGAACTGCGGACCCGGGAGGCCGGGGGCGTGCTCGCCGTGGGCCGCGTGCTGATCCCCGCCGACGCCCGCACCGTGGCCCTCGCCCACACGCGCAGCCTGCTGGCGTCGCCCGACGCCGCGCTGCTGGGCGTTAGCCGGCGCATGGAGGAGACGCGCCCGGACTCCGCGGGGCGCGCGGTCCTGTTTGCGATCCTGCTGCTCGGCGTCCTGGTGGCGGTGCTGGGGCGCCGGCTGCGGCCCCGCCTGGAGGCCTGGCAGCCCGAGGGGCGGCTGGACGACTTGATCCGAGCCGGCGTGGTTCCGGCGCTGCCGCTGCTGCCGTTGACGGCGGTGTGTGGCTCGCTGGCCTACCTGCAGATGGTGCCGGGGACGCTGCTGCCCCTGTACCGATTCAGCGCCGTGGGCCCGCCCTTGGCGGCCGCCGTGATCGGCCTCGCGGGGGAGCTGTTCCCGGTCGGCGGGGGCTCGGGGCTGTCGCCCCAGCTCGCGCGGTACTACCGCGGCCTGATCCGGCTGCTGGCGGGGCTCGCGCTGCTGCTGAGCCTCGTCATCGATCTGCTGCCGACCCTGCAGTACCCCGCCGAGGCCGAAGATCTCGTCCGCGCCGTGCTGGCGGGGGTCCTGCTGCTGGGCTGGCTCGCCGTCGCGCTGCGCAAGGACGAGATCCTCTCGATCGTGGGGATCCGCGAGGACGCGCCCCAGGGGCCGCTGCAGGCCGGCGTCGCGCGGTTCTATCGGGTGATCGCGCTGGGGCCGGTGGCGCTGTGGTTCCTGGACGCCATCGGCTACGAGAACCTGGCCCGGCTGCTGGCGCGGGGTGGCCTGGTGGCCCTGTGCGTGGCCCTGCTGGCGCCGTGGTTCCACGCGCGGCTGCGGACGGCGCTGGAGGCGGTGCTGGGCTACCCCGACGGCGGCGGGCTGTTGGCCCTGACGCCCGACGGCAGCACGGCGGCCTACCGGGCCCTGGCGCCGGTGCTGCTGGTCGGCGTGGGCGGGGTGTCGGCGTTGCTGATGGCCTCGGGCTGGGACTACCAGGACAACCTCATCGACAACCTGGTGGGGTCGGCGACGTACACGCTGGTCCACCTCGGCGGCTCGGAGGTGACGGCCGCGTCGCTGGGGTTGCTCACGTTGACGGCCGCGGCGACGTTGCTGGCGACCCGCTGGATCAACGGCGTGCTCGATCGCCACGTGTACCCGCTGTACGACCTGGACCGCGCCACGAGGGCGACCATGGCGGCGCTGGTGCGCTACTCGGGGTGGGGCATCGGGACGCTGGTGGGGCTGAAGGTCGTCGGGTTCGGTGCAGCGGTGCTCGGCGTGGTGGGCTCCGTCATCGGGATCGGCGTGGGCTTCGGCAGCCAGACCATCGCGGCCAACTTCATCGCCGGCCTCATGCTGCTGCTGACGCGGCGGATCTCCGTGGACGACGTCATCGAGGTCGACGGCCTCGTCGGGCGGGTGCTGCGCATCACGAGCTACAGCACCGTCGTCCGCACGCTGGACAACCTCCAGGTCATCGTGCCCAACGCCCAGCTCATCGACAGCCAGGTCGTGAACTGGACGGTCGACGACGACAAGATCCGGCTGCACGTGCCCGTGGGCGTCGCCTACGGCAGCGACGTCCCGCTGGTCAAGAAGCTGATGCTGCAGGCCTGCGCAGCGGAGCCCAACGTGTTGGGTTGGCCCCGCGCCGCGGTGCGGTTCGACGACTTCGCGGACTCGGCGCTGGTGTTCACGATCCTCCCGTGGATCGAGAACCCCGACGACCGCTACGTCGTGGCGTCGGAGCTGCGGTTCGCCGTCGACGTGTTGTTCCGGGAGCACGGCATCGAGATCGCGTTCCCGCAGACCGACGTGCACCTGCGCGACGGGGTGCTGCGGGTGGCGATGGAGCCTGCGCCCGAGGCTCCTCCACCGCCGGCCGAGCCCGCCGAAGGCTGACGGCGACCCTGCGGACTACCAGGACAGGATGAACGTCTCGGTCTGGAAGA
>Ga0055584_100001100_pt1 | contig 26374 bp, 25 predicted proteins | sample OSDHelmetaG_FD_58716 | JGI IMG/M metagenome (GOLD analysis project Ga0055584, IMG submission 58716) | Pelagic marine sediment microbial communities from the LTER site Helgoland, North Sea, for post-phytoplankton bloom and carbon turnover... | ecosystem: Environmental > Aquatic > Marine >...
TCGGATGTAACTTTGAATCGTTTCTTCTCATTCCATGTGATTGCGGTACCGCTGGTTCTTTGTGGTCTGATAGCAGCACATATCATTTCTTTGCACGAAGTCGGTTCGAATAATCCCGATGGTGTCGAGATTAAATCGAAAAAAGGGGCAGATGGCATACCACTCGACGGCATACCATTTCATCCGTACTACACCGTGAAAGATATGGTTGGGGCGGTAGTCTTTTTTATCTTCTTTGCAGCGGTGATGTTTTTTGCACCGGAGATGGGAGGCTATTTTCTGGAGCATGCTAATTTTGTTCCCGCAGATCCTTTGAAGACGCCTGAGCACATTGCACCGGTTTGGTATTTCACACCCTTTTACGCAATTTTGAGAGCGATTCCAAATCAATTGGGTGGTGTTATAGCGATGGGACTGTCGACGACAATCTTCTTCCTGTTGCCGTGGCTGGATCGTAGCCCGGTTAAATCAATTCGTTATCGTGGTTGGAAATACAGAACAGCACTGGCATCTTTCACTATTAGTTTTCTGATGCTGGGTTGGTTGGGAATGCAGCCTGCAACTGAAACATTTACCTGGATGGCGCGATTTTTCTCGGTGGTATATTTTCTTTTCTTTATCCTGATGCCAATTTACACGAGTAACGATAATGACAAGCCTGTACCGGAAAGGGTGACATCATGAGAGCAAGTATAATATTATTTTTTGTAGGCATTTTGATGAGTACCACGGTGTTATCAGCATCCGGGGGCGTAAAACTCATGCATGCGAATACGGATCTTTCAGATCAGGATTCATTACAACGAGGCGCGGCAACCTTTGTTAATTATTGCCTTAGCTGTCATTCAGCTGCCTATATGCGATTTAATCGTGTTGGCGAAGATCTCGGCATTAGTGATGATGTACTGAAAAGCAACTTAATGTTCGGTACAGACAAGACTGGCGAAACAATGACCGTTGCCATGACAAAACAGGATGCTGAGCAGTATTTTGGTGGCGCAGTGCCGCCGGATTTGTCAGTTAACGCTCGCGCACGTGGTGTAGACTGGCTTTATTCTTATTTCATGACCTTCTACCGTGATCCATCAAGACCTCTTGGTGTGAATAATCTGACGTTTAAAGATGTCGGTATGCCTCATGTGCTTTGGGAGTTACAGGGCTGGCAACGACCCGTGTATGAAGAAGAGCATGGGTCAAGTGGTAGTTCCAATAAAATCGCGCATTTAGAACTGGAAACAGAAGGTTCACAAACACCAGAAGAGTACGAGAGAACGGTGAGAGACCTGGTTAACTTCATGGATTACATGGGTGAACCAATTAAACTAAAGAGAAAGAAGATAGGATTCTGGGTGATTTTTTATCTTTTGATTTTCTTGCTACCGGTCACCTATTTTCTGAAAAAGGAATACTGGAAAGACGTTCATTAAGTCATTTTTTATTCTTATCAATTCAACAACTTCTTTGTAATCAAAAATAGGGGAATTTTATGGTGAGTGTAGCCAACAGGCGCTCAGTAATGGTTTTGTATTCGGATACTCTGAGTCCGATTGGACATGGTGTCCGCATTGTTTTGGCAGAGAAAGATATTAATGTTGAAATAAATTACATTAGCGAAGATCAACGTCCGGAAGAATTAAACGATCTTAATCCCTATAACACGGTGTTAACTCTTATTGACCGAGATCTGGTTTTATATGATGCACAGATAATTATGGAATATTTGGACGAGCGTTTTCCTCATCCACCATTAATGCCGGTTGATCCTGTCAGTCGAGCAAGTAATAGGCAGGTACGTTTTCGATTGATGAACGATCTTTACTCTCTTCTTGAAGATCTTGAGGGTGACGATGAAACTGCTGCCGGAAATGCCAGAAAAAGCATGCGTGATCATCTGACTGCGATAGCACCTGCTTTCACACAGAAACCTTATTTTATGTCAGACGATTATTCACTAATTGACTGTATGCTAGCCCCATTATTGTGGAGAGCTGATCACTATGGTTTGAAGCTGCCTGCATCAGCTAAGATTTTGCATCAATATGCGGAAAGTTTGTTTGAGCGTGAGGCCTTCAAAATAAGTTTGTCTGAAGCGGAAAGTGAATTACGGCTTTAGTTCGTAATACAATATTTGCTTTGTCTAATTTCAGGATCTGAGTACTAATTACATGACTTCGACGCGTCCTTACCTACTACGTGCATTATACGATTGGATTGTGGATAACGATTTAACGCCATTTATTTTAGTAGATGCGACGGCGCCAGATGTTGAGGTGCCACGACAATTTGTGGAAGACGATAAAATTGTTTTGAATATTACCCCGAGTGCGATTAGGGATCTCGATATTGGTAATGATTTTCTTAGTTTCAGCGCTCGTTTTTCTGGCCATCCACAGTATATTCTTACCCCGATAAGTGCGATTCAGGCAATTTATGCAAAGGAGAATGGAAAAGGGATGGTATTCCCTGAGGATGAGGATGAAACTGAGATCGATGGCCCAATGCACAACCATCAACAAGTAGTCGAAGCAAAAAAACCGCATCTGAAAATCGTTAAATAGTCAGTTTCGGCGAAAATTGTCTATTCGGGAAGCGTTATAATTTGTTTCTGATTTTTATTTTTTAGTGCTGTACTGAAATAATTTGACGACTTTTTGTACGCCACCTGTCTTGCGTGCTATTTCAGTGGCCCTATCAGCATCTTCCCTGTTTAATAAACCCATTAAATAAACCACACCATTTTCGGTCACGACTTTTACGTGTGTTCCATCAAGGTTTTTCTCTGCAATTAGTTTTGTTTTCACCTTTGTTGTTATCAAAGTATCTGCACTTCTAGACATCAGGGAGCTGGGCCCGGCAATGCTGATTTCATCATGCACATGAGTTACTTTCGGGATGTTTCTTACGATATCGATAGCACGTTGTCGTAACTCTTCCGAGGTTGCTTCACCGCTCACAAGCACAATAGTGTTAAAACTGGTTACATTTAGATGCACTTGTCTGCTAAAGGTCTTGTCTTCTGATAAGGCTTTCAAGCTTTTCAGCTCTATTGCCTCATCTTCGATGAAGGTGCCCGTTGTTCGTCGGTCGTGTGCGACATTTGCGCCGGTTGCCGCGCCACCAATCACAGCAGCAGCACAGCCGTTTAGTAACAAAAGGATTCCAAGCAGGGAAAATAAATTTTTAGTGTTCATAATCAAGTCTCCTGTCCGAGCAAATGTCGGTCAATAAGATCGCAAATTGAATGAATAATCATTAAGTGTACTTCCTGAATTCTAGCTGTTGACCAGCTGGGCACCCGTATTTCAATATCTGTTTCGCTGACAAGATCAGCAACCTGACCACCTTCGCGGCCACTGAGGATGATTACTCGCATATCCCGGTCATGTGCAGCGTCTATTGCATGGACGATATTATGGGATTCTCCACTGGTACTAATTGCCAATAATATATCGCCTGGTTGGCCCAGTGCCCTTATCTGCCTTGAAAAGATATCCGCAAATTGATAATCGTTAGCAATAGAAGTAAGTGTAGAGGTGTCCGTGGTAAGGGCGATTGCTGGCAAACCCGGCCTTTCCATTTCGAAACGATTTAGCATTTCTGAAGAAAAGTGTTGTGCATCACCAGCGGAGCCACCATTCCCACAACTCAGTACCTTACCTTCGTTTAACAAGCAATTAATGACTATTTCCGCAGCACTAACTATTAGAGGTGCAAGTTGTCCGCTCGCTTCTGTCTTTAGCTTAATACTTTCGTTAAAATTATCTAAGACGCGTTGAACAGGATCCATATCTAAGTCAGCAGTTGATTAATTTTTGATTATGCATCAAATGCATTTTTTATCCACTCGATATTTTTATCCTCAATGTCACCGTGAATTGAGATAACATCAAAGCGATAGTAAAGGCTGGTACTTTTCTTTGCGTTTTGTAAATACTGTTGGCTGGTTTGAATAATCTTTTTTGTTTTGCGTTGGTCTATGGTTTCAATTGCGTCCAGTTTGCTATTGTTCTTTCTGGAGCGAACTTCAATAAAGACTGTTGTGTCCTTATCTTGCATGATCAGGTCAATTTCGCCGAGGGCAGAGCGATAATTTTTTTCAAGAATTTTCAGGCCTCTTTTTTCGAGAAAAATTAAGGCTTTCTGCTCTGCTTTCTTACCTATCTCCGTACTACTTAATTTCAATGAACCCAGCCTTAGTCAAGCAAGACAGGAATACCATTCACAAACCTGGCCCATAAAAGCTTGCGTTTTATCCGGCCTTCACGACTCATATACAAGTCGCCGGTTTCTCCGTGGTAGACCGCTGTATCTTGCAGCGCTAATTTACCTATATAGGGAATCATTTGGTAGGCATCAATACCAAGTGCGTATAAACGTCTGTAATTTGAAGTATGCGCGGACCAGTTCATGTTGATACTGGATTGTATTTGAGATGATTTACGCTCTAAATCCAGTATTGCAGGAATATCAGTGAACACGATCCCGTTCATATCGTTGTCTGTCTGGTTGTTTTCTACTCCGCTAAAAGCATGTGAAGTCGCATACACCGGAATACCTGCGGCCTTATAGAAGCGGAACTGCGGCACGATTTGTCTGGCGGATAAGGGTACTGCTGCCATGAAGATCATATCGGCGTCTTCACGTAGGCGCGGTTCAATTTTTAAATTCCGATTTAACTTCTGACGTAATTTGTTTCCGCGTAACTGGCTATTATCAATGTTCAGCAGTTTTTTAACTGGTGTTGAGTAATCTTTTGCGCGATGGTCATAGCTAACAAATTCGAGTACTTTGCCGCCGAGAGCGGTCCAGGTCTCAGAAAATGCTTCTGCTAATCGCAAACCCCATTCGTTATTAGGTGTGATTACCAATGCCTTATTGTGGCCATCGAAAATTCCTCGTTCTGCAATTTGATGGGCCTCATCCTCCGGAGACAGACCAAACTGGATCAAACTCGGTAATATTTTCGAATTAGAGTTAGTTGTCTCTCGCGAGTTTAATTCTGCATGATTAAGCGCCAGCGTAGTGACATCGTTTTTATCAGCAGACAATAAGTTTTCGACCGCTTGCTTTTCAAGAGGACCAACGATGAAATCCGCTCCATTGTTAACGGCTTGATGATATACGCTGCTCACATTCAAGGCTGTAGCATCATAAACGCTAATCTTGGGTTTGTTTTCCTGTTCGTTATACCAGGCCGCGAGAAAACCATCTCGTATTGCATGAGCGGCTTTTTCATATTGGCCGGTCACAGGTAGAAGCATGGCAATGTGTTTTGGGCGTAAAACAGCCTTATTACTTAATGTGAGTATCTCTCTTGTGATAGTTGGCGAAGCTGAATGCCCTGGGTATTGTTGAACCCAGCTTCCAATTGCCTGTTCCAATACATTGGGTTTGAATAACATCGTTTGATTAATGATGGTAAGTTCAACCCATGCACTCAGAGAATCAGAGCCTGAGCTGCGTAATTCGCGCAAAAGCGGTAAATCCACTCGATTCAAATCCTCCCAAATGAATTTTATGTTACTGAGCCGTTGCGCTGGATCGAGTAATAGCTTATCGAGTTGAATGCGCTCGTTGACAGCACTGATCATATCGATTGAAAGTTCAAAAGCCTCTGCTTTTGTTTTGTGCCAGTCGATCACCAGTTGCGTTGGTGTCTCGACAAGAGGAGATTCATCAAGCAAAGTCAGCGCTTGTTGTGCTCGTTGATTATTGATAGCTATTTTTGCTAATAATATTTTTCTGTAGAAAATATCGTCAAAGCTTTCCGCTTTAATGTGAGTCAGTATCGTGCCCGCCTGTGCAGAGTCATTTGCTTGTATAAGGCTGTCGGCAGTCCTTAATTGATAAAAAATGGCTTTTTCAGGATAAAGCTCTGCTAGCCTGGTGTATTCGGCAGCGGCTGCAAAGAAATTCCCTGATATAATTAGTTGCTGGGCTTGTCTTTCCAAATCACCAACATTGACAACTTCTTTTTTGGTCGATTGATTACAAGCCTGACAGAGCAAGGCAATTATGATGCAATAAAGCGCTGTTCGCATTTAGTGGTCCTAAGTAAAATTAATGGTTAGGGCAGCCTAACCAAGTGGAGTTTACTGTGTCAAATCAATCAGGGGTGTTATTTATCGTAGCGACCCCAATAGGCAATCTTGAGGATATTAGCGAGCGCGCCAGACGTGTACTTGGAGAAGTGGATGTTATTGCTGCAGAAGATACTCGTCACAGCAAGAAACTGATGCAACACCTGTCGATTAGCACGCCAATGATCGCCTATCACGAGCACAATGAAAGGCAGATATCGACAGGAATAATTGAGCAACTTAAGCAAGGACAGCAGGTCGCGCTTATTTCTGATGCTGGTACACCACTTATTCATGATCCGGGCTATCAGCTAGTGAAACTTGCCCATGAGACTCAGATAAAAGTAGTGCCTGTTCCCGGTGCTTCGGCACTGATCGCAGCACTTTCAGCGGCAGGTCTTTCCACAGATAGTTTCATTTTTGAAGGTTTCCTGGCCGATAAGCAAGTCGCAAGACGTAAGCAAATGCAGGCATTGACCACGGAGTCCCGCACCCTCGTTTTTTACGAGGCTCCGCACAGGATACTTGGCTTTATGCAAGACTGCGTTGCCGTATTTGGTGAAGAGCGACAAGCCTGTATTTCCCGCGAACTGAGTAAGTATTACGAAACAATTAAAAATGACAAGCTTGGAAAACTACTGCTGTGGTTACAGGAAAATGAGAATCAACGTAAAGGTGAGTTTGTCATCCTTATTCAGGGTAACGAAAATAAGCTTGAGGTCGGAGAGGCGGAAATTCTACGTATTTTGAACATACTATTACGGGACAATTCGGTTAAACAAGCGGCCGCTCTGGCTGCAGAAATCACTGGTTTGAAAAAAAATGCATTGTACAAACTGGCTCTCGACTTAAAGAAATCAACTACAGCGTACTGAAAACAATAATAGCTATTTCCTTTCAAGTCGAAATAGCAAAGTGTATCAAGCTTCCTGAGGGCGTTATTTTGATGTTGGTAGACATAATTGTAGTGGTAATGAGCATCTATCTTTAGTAGCTTTGCGTCCGGGAAGTCGGCCAGGTAATCGCTGTCGTTTATCGATAGAGGAAAGTCCGGGCTCCACAGGATAAGATGCCAGGTAACACCTGGGCGGCGTGAGTCGATGGAAAGTGCCACAGAAAATATACCGCCTCGCTTGCGGGGTAAGGGTGAAATGGTGCGGTAAGAGCGCACCGCGCTGATGGTAACGTCAGTGGCAGGGTAAACCCCATCCGGAGCAAGACCAAATAGGAATCCATTAGGTGTGGTCCGCACTGGGTTCGGGTAGGTCGCATGAGGTTTACGGTGACGTAAGCCCCAGATGAATGATTACCACCGCTGACGCATGTCAACGGGACAGAACCCGGCTTATAGGTCGACTTCCCACTTTTTCTGTAGCTAATTGAATTTGGATAAATAATTTCATGTATGGAGTAAGAATATGTTGGTTGTAATCTCGCCTGCAAAAAAGCTGGATCTTGAATCTAGTGTTGAAAAAACGCTTAAACATAGCAAGCCAGCTCTGTTAAAACCCGCCGAGGAGTTGATTGGCGCGGCGCGGCAGTTGAGCGAAAAGCAATTGGCTAAATTAATGAAATTAAGTGAGCCGCTGGCAAAATTAAATCAACAAAGGTATCAGGATTTCTCTGTTCCATTTACAAAATCCAATGCGAAACAAGCGGTCTTAACGTTCAATGGCGATACATATCAGGGTCTCGATGCACTCAGTTTTTCCGCTGAGGAGCATGAGTATGCTCAGCAGCATTTAAGAATATTGTCGGGTTTATATGGTGTATTGCGGCCTTTGGACTTGATCCAGGCATACCGACTGGAGATGGGCACAAAATTGAAAACAGAGAAGGGCTTGAATTTATATAACTTTTGGGGAGAACAGATTACCAGAAATCTGAATAAAACCATAGTTAAAACGGAGAGTGAATACTTACTTAATTGTGCGTCTAACGAATATTTTAAGGCTGTTAAACTCGACTTAATCAAGGCCAAAGTAGTGACACCTGTGTTTAAACAAGTCAAAAATGGCGAGGCGCGCATGTTAGGAATGATGGCAAAGCGCGCGCGCGGCGCAATGGCGCGATATATCGTTCAGAATAAAGTAGAACGGCTCGCGGATTTGAAGGAATTCAAGGCTGATGGTTACCGTTTTCAGAACAAACTGTCTGATTCTGATAAATTTGAATTTCACCGAAGCATGTAATCAGAAAGTAAACTTTTAAAGTAAAGTAGCCAGGAGTCAGAAATAAGCTTGAATTGGCTCTGAATGCACTTTTTAAAGTCTGGTCTTAAGAAGTTACTTTAATATAAATAGTCAACATAATGATATAAATAGACTTATATTTATAACACTCCTATCAATCTATCCTTTTTTCCAACTTTTCGCTCATAAGTGTCTGTTACACAGACAGATTTTCTCCATAAAATCGCAAGAATTGCTTGACACAATAGAACACAAGTTCCTATAGTTCACAGGGTGGGGAATAGTGGGGAAAAGTGGTTTATTCTGTTAAATCAGGGGTTTTGAAATGTTTCGGGGTTTCAGTAGCGTTAGTATCGATAGTAAGGGCCGCCTCGCGGTGCCCAGCCGATTTCGGGATCGCCTTGCAGCGATTGCTGGCGGCTGTCTGGTGCAAACTCTAAATCCACTCGATCACTCTCTTTGGTTATACCCATTGTCAGAATGGGAACTGATTGAAACCAAACTCGCCGAACTGTCCGATTTTGATAAACAGAGCCGTCGAGCCAAACAAATGATGCGGGGATACGCTACTGATTGTCAACTCGATGCTCAGGGTCGCATCCTTGTTACCACTGAGCTTAGAGAATACGCCTCAATAAAGAAAGCTGCAGTTATTCTGGGGCAAGGTAATAAATTTGAAATCTGGGATCAAAACACCTGGGAAGTACAAAGAGATCATTGGTTGGAGCAGGTTGGTAATGATGATGATGAGCCATCTGATCCATTGAAAGGTTTGTCTCTTTAACGAAATGGCCGCATAGCCAAGTTTCGTTGAATGAAAGAACGTGAATTTTCACATACACCTGTGCTACTAGAGGAGGTGTTGGATGGTCTTGCATTACAGCCGGAAGGTATTTATGTCGATGCGACCTTTGGTCGCGGCGGGCATAGCTTGGCCATTTTACAAAGGCTTGGTCAGAAAGGGCGGATCTATGTTTTTGATAAGGATCCAGCTGCAATTAGCTACGCGACACAACTTGCAAATGAAGATCAACGAATTGTTGTTTTTCATGCATCTTTTTGCGAATTGGAGAAGGTGTTGGCTGAGCACGGTAGCCTGGGAGAGGTTAACGGGATCTTGTTTGATCTTGGTATGTCGTCACCACAATTGGACGATCCTGAACGAGGTTTCAGTTTCTCAAGAGATGGAAACCTTGATATGAGGATGAATACAAGCTCCGGGAAGAGTGCTGCGGACTGGATTAACACAGCCAAGCGGGAAGAGATTATGTTGGTTCTGCGTAAGTATGGCGAAGAACGTTTTGCTGGCCGGATTGCGAGCAAGATCGTTGAAAGTCGAATAGAGGAAGAAATAAACCGGACAGGTCAATTAGCTGAATTAATAGTTTCTGCTGTGCCTTTTCGGGAAAAAGAGAAACACCCTGCGACACGTTCTTTTCAGGCGATACGTATCTTCATTAACGGAGAGCTTGATGAACTTAGTTTAGCTATGGAACAAACGAGCAGAATATTGATTCCAGGTGGTCGACTGGCAGTAATTAGTTTTCATTCACTGGAAGACAGGATAGTAAAACGTTTTATGCGGGAACAATCATTGGGCGATAAGTTTCCACTTGATTTACCAGTGACTGTGGATCAACTCCATCCGAATATGAAACTGATTGGAAAAGCAATTAAGGCTGGCAAGGAAGAAGTAAATAGAAACCCAAGAGCACGCAGCGCCGTACTACGGTGTGCGGAGAAGCTGGCGGCATGAGAATTTTACTAATGATGGCATTATTGTCAGCAGTATTTGTTTCTGCGATTGAAGTCGTCTTGGCTCAACATGAATCACGAAAGTTTTTTGTCGAGATTCAAGAACAGGAAAAACTGCAGGATAACTTGAATGAGGAGTGGGGAAAGTTACAGCTCGAGCAGAGTACGTGGGCGACCGATGATCGAGTGGAAATGCTAGCCCGAACTAAACTGGAGATGACCGAACCTGATCAACAATCATTTGTATTAATAACGCAATGAAGCAAGAACATACTATTGTCACTTACCCAGCACGTCGTTGGTTAATATTGACTGTATTTTTGACAGCAACATCCTGTTTGCTTTGGCGTGCCTTTGATCTCCAGATTTCCAACAATGAATTTCTACGTAACCATGGTGATGCACGTGCTCTAAGGACGGTCAGTATTCCTGCACACAGAGGAATTATCAGCGACCGAAACGGAGAACCGTTGGCAGTAAGTTCTCCAGTTGAATCGATTTGGGCAACGCCAAAAAAATTACTGCAGTCGGGACACGACCTGTCGGCACTCGCTAAAGCTCTTGAGATGAAACCACAATCTTTGAAAGATTTGTTACAAAGTCGTTTACATCGTGAGTTCGTCTATTTAAAGAGGCAGACTCAACCGCAACTGGCACGAGAGATTGAAGAATTAAACTTACCTGGTGTCTTTATGCAACGCGAATATAAGCGTTTCTATCCAAGCGGAGAGATTACCTCACACCTACTTGGTTTTACCAATGTTGACGATAAAGGTCAGGAAGGATTGGAACTGGCTTTTAACGATTGGCTAAGAGGCTCTGCTGGTAGTAAGAGAGTCTTAAAAGACTTACTTGGAAGAGTGGTTGCGGATGTTGAAAGTATTGATCAAGTTAGTCCAGGTAATTCACTAAGTTTAAGTATAGATAGACGTATACAGTATCTGGCATACAGAGAATTAAAAGCTGCAGTGACGCTGCATAGTGCACGTGCGGGAATGCTAGTCATGCTCGACGTTGAATCAGGCGAAGTGATGGCGATGGTTAATCAACCTTCGTATAACCCTAACAATCGCAGGGGTCTGACCAGTGATCGTTTCCGTAACCGGGCAATCACCGATGTATTTGAACCAGGCTCGACTTTAAAACCTTTTACCATTGCGGCGGCTTTACAATCTGGTTTATATGATCAGTATTCTCGAATAGAGACTAAACCGGGGTTCCTGAAGGTTAGTGATCACACAATTAAGGATCATAAGAATTACGGTAACCTGGATTTGAGCAATATCCTTAAAAAATCCAGTAATGTTGGCGCTAGCAAAATTGCTCTGTCACTTGGTCCTGAAAAAATTTGGCGAACCTATTCTAATATTGGTTTTGGACAGTCAACCGGAAGCGGGTTCCCGGGCGAATCAGCAGGATTACTGAATGATTATAATAACTGGTCCGAAGTTGAGCTTGCGACTATGTCTTTTGGTCATGGTATAGCGGTAACTGCTTTACAGTTAGCGCAGGCATATGCAGTGTTGGCAGCGGGAGGGAAATTACGTCCTATTTCTTTTCAGAAAGTTGAGGGACCCGTAGCCGCTAAGCAGGTATTGCCAGTTGATGTAGTTGAAAAAATTAATCTTATGCTTGAAACGGTTGTTCAAGAGGGTGGGACAGGGTTAAAGGCTGCAGTAAATGGTTATCGCGTTGCTGGAAAAACAGGAACAGCACATAAAGCTGTTGCCGGTGGATATGCGGAAGATCGTTATATGTCAGTATTTGCCGGTTTGGCTCCTGTAAGTAAGCCGAAATTAGTGATGGTCGTCGTTATAGATGAACCACAAGAGGGCGAACACTATGGAGGGCTTGTAGCGGGTCCGGTTTTTTCAAGTGTAATGCAAGGTGCATTAAGAATTCTGAATATTGCCCCGGATGATTTACCTGCTATAGAAAGCAAGATAGTAATCGCAAATAACGCTAACGACTCGACTCAGGTGTTGTGGCAATGATGGCTTTAAAAAAACCAACAGATGAAACCACTCTGAAGGATCTATTGAACGGTTTAGCGACAGTTAACGATACAGATGATCGTTCAATAACTGGTCTGTCAAATGATAGTCGGCATATCAAACATGGTGATCTGTTCATCGCCAACAAAGGGCAGCTATATGATGCAACTGAGTTTATTCAAAATGCTGCAGATGCCGGTGCCAGTGCTGCCCTGGTAGATTCAGGTTTTGATTTTGAGGCTCGTGTCTATTCGATACCCGTAACCAAAGTTGAAGATCTTTCTGCCAAATCTGGAATCATCGCTGATCGTTTTTATAGACATCCATCTGCTGCCCTCAAGGTAACTGGCATTACTGGCACCAATGGCAAAACTTCTACTGCATTCTTTATAGCGCAGGCTCTTAATAAGTTAAACGCAAATAAAGTCTCTGTAATCGGTACATTGGGTATTGGAATGCCGGGGAATATACAGCATGGCGTGAACACAACTCCTGATGCTTTGACGATTCATCGAGAAATCCGAAGCATGCAGACTAAGGGTGTAAATAATCTTGTTATGGAGGTGTCTTCGCATGCTCTGGAACAGAAAAGAGTTGCAGGAGTTAAATTTGATATAGCTGTATTCACTAACTTAAGTCGAGAGCACCTTGATTATCATGGCGATATGGCGATGTATGCAAATGCTAAACGCCAACTATTTCTTGCAGAATCGTTAAGTGCGGTTGTTATTAATATCGATGATGAGTTTGGCCAAGAATTAGTTAATGAGTTTCAGGAAAAACTTAGTGTATTGACCTATGGGCTCGATGGAAACTCGATACCTAAACAAGCAGGGAATCATATAAGTGGGAAAATCATAGCTAGTGAAGTTGGTTTGCTATCCGTTGACGTTACAAGTCCATGGGGTGAGGGAAATATTCGCTGTGCTCTTACCGGTGAATTCAATGTAAGCAATCTACTCGCTTCTTTAGCAGTGCTGTGCGTGTCCGGGATAGAGTTGGATACTGCATTACAATTATTGTCAAAAACTGAGGCGGTTCCGGGACGAATGGAGTGCTTTTCAAAGAAAGGTGAGGCCAAGGTTATCGTTGATTATGCGCATACACCAGATGCACTTCAAAAGTCTCTTCAAAGTTTGAGAAACCTGACTAAAGGAAGACTGATTTGTGTCGTCGGTTGTGGTGGTGACAGAGATCCTGGCAAAAGGCCGATCATGGCTAAGATCGCAGAGACTTTTTCTGACAAGACTATTTTCACTAACGATAACCCACGTAATGAGAACCCCGAAACGATCGTTACGCAAATGTTGTCCGGTGTTGAAGACAGAGAATCAATTCGCGTTATTCTGGATAGAGCAGAAGCGATTAGATTAGCCATTTCATCGGCCTTAGCGGACGACGTTATTTTGGTTGCCGGGAAAGGACACGAAACTTATCAGGAAATTGCGAATGTAAGAACGCCGTTTAGCGACAGGCAACTAGTCAGAAATTTATTGGAGCAAAGGGGATGATTCAGATGCGATTATCCGAAGCTGCAAATATTTTGAGCGCGGGTCTGATTGGCGATGATGTTCACTTTCGTGGTTGTAGTACGGACACACGGACTTTAACTAAAGGCTCGTTGTTTATTGCATTACGCGGCGATAACTATGATGGACATGATTTTATCGATGATGCATTCAGAGAAGGTGCGGCAGCAGCATTAGTAGAACGTGAGTTGAGTGACATCGACCAGCCATTGATTGTTGTTGACAATAGCAAAGGTGCAATGGGCGATTTGGCTTCTGCATGGCGCAGTAATTTTACCATGCCGGTAATTGCTGTTACGGGGAGTAATGGTAAAAGTACAGTCAAAGAAATGCTCGCATCAATTTTGTCGCAAGAGGATGAAGTCTTATCAACAGAGGGAAATCTCAATAATGATATCGGCGTTCCTCTGACACTTTTCAGACTTAACGATGATCATAAATTCGCTGTAATTGAAATGGGTGCGAATCATCCCGGAGAAATAAGCAAACTCACACAGTTAACAAGTCCGGATATCGCTTTGATAACGCTGTGTGCGCCGGCACATATTGAGGGTTTTGGCAGTATCGAAGGTGTTGCGAACGCGAAAGCTGAAATTTTCTCGGGGCTTTCAGAAAATGGGGTCGCAATTATAAATGCGGATGATAGTTACGCGGATTTATGGATTGAGAAAGTTGCGGATAAAAAACGACTTACCTTTGGTATTAGTGATAGTGCAGATGTAAGTGTACGCGACCTAAAAATGAATGAAGAGACAGGCCAAACGGAATTTACCTTAACGACGGCATGTGCACAGGTAGTTGTTAAATTGAACCTGGCCGGTTTGCATAACGTTCATAATGCACTTTCCGCTGCTGCCTGTTGTATAGCATTAAATATTCCCCTGTCACAAATTAGTAAAGGCCTGCAATTGGTAGAAGCTGTTAAAGGGCGTCTGCAAACGAAATCTGGGCTAAATGGCTCGCGCATCATTGATGATACATATAACGCTAACCCTGCCTCGATGGATGCCGCGATAAAAATGCTAACTGAAACATCAAAACGTAGCTGGTTGGTTATGGGTGACATGGGAGAGTTAGGGGATATAGCTGAAGATGCACATCAACAAGCTGGTTGTAATGCAAGAACTTCAGGCGTTGAAAGGCTGTATGCAATTGGTGAATTGAGTAGGCATGCAGTCGATGCCTTTGGTAATGACGCCAAACATTTTGAAAATAAGGAAAGCTTAATCGCTGCTTTAATACCTGAAATAAAAAATGATTTAAGTGTATTGGTAAAGGGCTCACGCGCAATGCAGATGGAAAAAGTTGTGCAGTCTCTTGTGGAGGAGGATTGAGTTATGTTGCTTTGGCTTACTGAATACCTTACTCAATACCATAGCGGTTTTAATGTTTTCCAGTATATAACCGTGCGTACGATATTGGGGGCCTTAACATCACTTTTCATTAGTTTGTTGGTGGGGCCAAAACTGATTGCAAGTCTAAGTAAATATCAAATTGGACAGACAGTGCGGGAAGATGGACCAGAGTCTCACTTGTCCAAAGCGGGCACGCCTACCATGGGCGGTTTATTGATTCTGGTTTCAATTGCTTTTAGCACTTTGTGTTGGGCAGATTTGAGTAATCGTTACGTTATTGTGGTGTCAGTGGTGACTCTGTTGTTTGGTGTAATTGGCTGGGTTGATGATTACAAAAAAGTTGTAGAGGGAGACAGTGTTGGATTGAGGTCTCGTTGGAAGTATTTTTGGCAATCCTTTGTCGGTTTGTCCGCGGCGATTTATCTCTTTATGAGTGCTCAGGCTCCGGTAGAGACACAACTTATTATTCCATTCGTAAAATCTGTGAATCTGGAAATGGGATGGCTTTTTATTGTCATGGCCTACTTTGTCATCGTTGGCTCAAGTAACGCGGTGAATTTAACGGACGGACTTGATGGCCTGGCAGTTCTACCAACAGTAATGGTTGCTGGCGCGCTTACCATTTTTGCCTATGCCGCTGGGCATATTCGATTTGCGGAATACCTCAGTATTCCTTATGTCCCCGGTGTCGGTGAAATTTGTGTTTTTTGCGGGGCGATTGTCGGATCGGGTCTTGGTTTTCTCTGGTTTAACACTTACCCGGCGCAAGTTTTCATGGGTGATATTGGTGCTCTTGCTTTGGGCGCCGCGCTGGGAGTAGTTGCTGTTGTGGTGAGACAAGAATTAGTTTTATTCATTATGGGAGGCGTTTTTGTAATGGAAACTGTCTCGGTCATTTTGCAAGTTGGTTCATTCAAACTTACCGGAAAACGCGTTTTCCAAATGGCGCCTTTACATCATCACTATGAGTTAAAGGGCTGGCCAGAGCCCAGAGTAATTGTTCGGTTCTGGATTATTACTTTTATATTTGTACTTGTAGGTTTGGCGAGCTTAAAGATTCGTTAATGAATGTACTTCAGATTAACAGGCAAGAGATGACTGGAACACAGAAACAGTTTGATACAGTTGTTGTCGGTTTAGGTAAAACCGGTGCTTCCGTTGTTAGCTATCTTATTGATAGAGGGGAGTCTGTTGCCGTTGTAGATACTCGTGATCAACCGCCAGAGTTTGATTTTTTAAAGGAACAGTATCCAGAGGTGCCGGTATTTCTTGGTTCTTATGATAAGAATATTTTATGTAACACAAAAAAATTGATTGTAAGTCCGGGTGTTGCTATAGCGGAACCGGCAATTCAAACAGCAGTATCCGCCGGTGTGGAGTTGAGTAGCGATGTCGAAATATTTTGTCAGACAGTGGATGTGCCAATTGTAGCGGTGACAGGTTCGAATGGTAAAAGCACAGTGGTCTCGATATTGAAGGAAATGGTTGAACAAAGTGGACTTGGCGCCGGCTTAGCCGGAAATATTGGTACACCTGTTCTCGATATTATTAGTCTGAAAAAACCCGACTTTTACATACTGGAACTATCTAGTTTTCAATTGGAGACTCTACAGTCGTTAAATGCAGTCGCAGCATTGGTACTCAATATTAGTGCTGACCACATGGACCGTTATGAAAACTTACCGGAATACATAAGCGCAAAACAGAAAATATATGAAGGCAATGGCCATATGATCATCAATACCGATGATGCACAGGTAATTGCTATGCAAGAGCCCAATCGGAACTCAATTTCCTATGGTTTAAGCGAAACAGACATAAATGATTTTGGAATACGAGTCATCAACGAGCATCGCTGGTTATGCCAGGGTGCAAAAAAATTAATGCCTGAGTCTGAACTCGAACTTAAAGGCAAACACAATGTTTCTAATGCCCTGGCGTGTCTGGCATTAGGTAGCGCAATCAAATTACCTATGGAAAATATGCTAAGTGTATTAAGGCAATTTTCCGGATTGCCGCATCGATGTCAATGGGTAGCGAATATCGACGGAGTTGACTGGTACAACGACTCCAAGGGGACCAATGTCGGTGCAAGTTGTGCAGCAATAGAAAGCCTGTCAGAAAACCGGACTGTTATTCTCATTGCCGGAGGTGATGGAAAGCATGCGGACTTTTCTCCATTAGCAGAAGTCATTGCGAGCAGTGTTCGTCTGGTAATCCTGATTGGCAAAGATGCAGGGAAAATCGATCAAGTTTTGGACGATAAAAGTTCAAGAGTTTTCGCCACTAGCCTGAAGGCTGCGGTAAACACAGCTGCGAAACTGGCAACGACTGGCGATCTCGTACTTTTATCCCCATCATGTGCAAGTCAGGATATGTTCAGAGACTATCAGCACCGAGGTGAATCATTTTGTGAGGCAGTTAATGAGTTGCAGGGGCGTCGATTATGAAACAGCGACGACAAGCAAGCTTAAACATGCAAGCAAAAAGAATGAGTAAAAAGGCTCAGCACTATGATTTCTATCTTATAGGCCTCGGTATATGTCTTTTGAGTCTTGGCCTGGTTATGGTGGCTTCCGCATCTGTAACTGTGGCTGATCGTCACTTTGCTGATCCACTACATTATTTTTGGAGACAGGGGATCGCTGCCACGTTGGGATTACTGGTTTCATTTCTGATTATACAGACTCCTCTAATTATCTGGCAGCAGCTGAGTGTGCCTCTATTAATGCTGGGAATTATTTTATTAATACTGGTATTGATTCCCGGCGTGGGTCGTGAGGTGAATGGCAGCATGAGGTGGATTAGTATTGGCCCCCTGAACATGCAAAGTTCAGAGCCTATAAAGTTATGCGTCATCGCATATCTGGCCGGCTACCTTGTACGTCATCGTGAAAAGGTAATGACAAGTTTTGCCGGGTTTATTCGACCAGTGGGAGTCGTCACTTTAGTGGCAGGACTATTACTACTGGAACCTGATTATGGCTCAGCTGTTGTTTTGTTTGGTACGGCTTTGGGCATGTTATTTATGGGTGGCGTACCACTAAGTCGATTCCTGGTTTGGATGACCACCGCTACCGCGGCACTGATAAGTCTCGCGGTTTTGTCTCCTTACCGACTCCAGCGTCTGACCAGCTTTATGGATCCCTGGGAAGATCCTTTTAATAGTGGCTTTCAATTGACACAGGCGCTAATAGCTTTTGGACGCGGTGACTGGTTCGGTGTTGGCCTCGGCAACAGCGTGCAAAAATTATTTTATCTTCCTGAAGCGCATACTGATTTCGTTTTTGCTGTGTTTGCTGAAGAATTTGGACTATTCGGAAGTACATTATTGGTATTAGCATTTCTATTTCTGGTATGGAGAGCTTTTGTAATCGCTAAACTGGCGGAGCAATCAGGGAAGGAATTCGCAGCTTATGTGGCTTATGGTATTGGTACTCTGATTGGATTACAGGCTTTTATTAATATCGGTGTAAATATGGGTGTGTTACCGACTAAAGGCTTGACTCTGCCATTGATTAGTTACGGTGGGAACAGCATGGTTGTGAGCTGTGTGTTGATAGCACTTTTAGTTCGTGTCGAACTTGAAAACCATCAGATAGAAAAAAATGATATACCGGAGGTTACTGCTAGTTATGTCGCCTAAACGTATATTAATTATGGCAGGTGGTACAGGGGGGCATGTTTACCCTGCTCTGGCAGTTGCCGACTCTTTATCTGAGCATGGCACGCAGATCCTCTGGCTAGGCACAGCCGCGGGGCTGGAAGCACGCGTTGTACCTGAACGAGGTTATACGCTGGCGACAATAAAAGTCGCTGGTTTACGTGGGAAAAGCCTGTCCAGAGTTTTATTTGCACCGTTCACAATTTGCCTCGCGCTATTCCAGTCCATCAAAGTTATCCGTCAATTTAAACCAGAGGCGGTACTGGGTATGGGAGGCTATGTAAGTGGACCGGGTGGTTTGGCCGCATGGCTTTTACGTGTTCCACTTTATATACATGAACAAAATGCAATCGCGGGGTTTACTAATCGATTGCTTGCACCTTTAGCTACATTTGTGATGCAAGGCTTTCCAGATACTTTCAAGAAAAGTCTGCAGGTTAGGACTACAGGTAATCCGGTTCGTAAAGAAATTGCAGACTTACATTCATCAGAAACAAACGGTAAGAATTCAAAAAATGAAATTTGCCTGCTTGTTTTAGGTGGTAGTTTGGGGGCGAGGGCCTTAAATCAGATAGTTCCTGAAGCCTTGAATACACTTGATTCGAGTACAGCTTTACATGTATGGCATCAGACCGGCACTCAACACTTACAAATTACTAAAGAAATATACGATTCGCATGGAGTCAAAGACGTGCGTGTTGATGCCTACATTGAAGATATGGCCTCTGCTTATGAATGGGCCGATCTGGTCTTGTGTCGTGCTGGTGCGCTAACCCTGGCTGAATTATGTGTTGCGGGATTAGCATCTGTATTAGTGCCATTTCCGTATGCTGTCGATGATCATCAGACGGCAAATGCACGACACCTCAGCGATGCGGGTGCAGCAGTCTTGTTGCCCGAGTCAGAACTCAATGCGAGTCGACTAGCGCAGATTTTGAGTAGTCTATTTGAAGCCCGTTCTCGTGTCCGGGATATGGCGGCAAAAGCTCATGCACTTGCCTATATGAACGCAACGGATCAGGTTGCCGAGTGTTGTCTCGGAGGTGCACGTGCCTGAGCTGGATAGACATGCTATGGGTCGAGTTAAGCAAATTCATTTTGTTGGTATTGGCGGTGCCGGAATGAGTGGTATTGCTGAAGTGTTACATAATCTTGGGTATCAGGTATCCGGTTCTGATATGAAACAAAACCGTGCGACCCGGCATTTAGAAAAAATGGGTGTGCATATAAATATAGAGCATAAAAAAGATTATATAAATGGATGTGATGTTGTCGTTGTATCCACTGCAGTCGATAAAAATAACCCGGAATTAATAGCCGCGCGGGAGAAACGAATTCCAATTGTACGCCGAGCAGAAATGCTCGCAGAGTTAATGCGTTTTCGTCAGGGCATTGCTATTGCCGGAACACATGGCAAAACAACGACAACGAGTTTGGTTGCAAGTGTGCTGGCAGAAGCAAACCTCGATCCTACATACGTTATTGGCGGACTTTTAAACAGCAGCGGGTCAAATGCCAATCTGGGAAGTGGAAAATATCTTGTTGCTGAAGCCGATGAAAGTGATGCGTCGTTCTTACATTTACAACCCGTGCTGGCTGTGTTGACAAATATTGACAGTGATCATTTAGATACTTACGACGGTGACTATCAGAACCTGAAAAGTAATTTCGTGGAGTTTTTGCATCGTCTTCCTTTCTATGGGTTGGCCGTATTGTGTATAGATGATTCGGGTGTTAATTCGATAATTTCAACATTGAGCAGACCCTTTGTTACTTATGGCCTGACTGAGCAAGCGGATTACAGAGCGACTAATATTCGACATAACAAACAGAAAACATTTTTTACAGTATCAAAGCCGGGAAAAAAGAACTGGTTCGAAATTGAATTGAATATGCCCGGCAATCATAACGTCCTCAATGCTCTGGCAGCTATTGCTGTTGCGGATGAGCTTGATATTGAAGAAACAGCTATTAAAAAAGCTTTGGCAGAGTTCGCTGGAATTGATAGACGCTGTGATGTACTTGGTGAAGTCGATATCGCAGGCAAGCGTGTGTTACTCATTGATGACTATGCTCATCATCCGGTTGAAATTGCGGCAATTACAGAGTCAGTAAGAGACGGCTGGCCCGGACAACGCATTGTTGCGGTCTTTCAGCCACATCGGTTTAGTCGTACACGAGACCTTTTTGATGATTTTTGTCAGATACTTTCTGAACTTGATGTGCTGGTCTTACTTGACGTATATCCAGCCGGGGAGAGAACTCTGTCTGGTGCTGATAGTCGCTCACTTAGTCGAAGTATTCGAATGCGCGGAAAGATCGATCCTGTCTATCTAGAGCAGCGTGAAGACTTGCAGGGCTTCCTCGAGAATGTAGTGGAGGATGAGGACATTTTGCTGATGCTAGGTGCCGGAGATATTGGTGTTATTAGTCGCGAGATATCGGCCCAATATGGGGAGATGAGGCATTGAATTACATAGAAGTCGGGAGTGAAATTGATTGATGCTAATAGCGATTCGAAGGACTCCGTTCTACGCGGAAGCCTACAACTCAATGAGCCGATGTCTCAGCATACTTCCTGGCGAGTGGGAGGTAAGGCAGAGAAGTTTTTTGTACCCGTTGATATTGAGGACTTATCGCTCTATTTGTCACAACTGGATGAAAATGAAGAAATATTATGGCTTGGTCTGGGCAGTAACTTGCTCGTCAGAGATGGCGGGGTACGTGGTTCAGTGATTGCGACTGGTGGAGTGTTGAATGACATGAACATAGAAGCAGCAGAGCTAAAAGTGGGAGCCGGGCTGGCGTGTGCAAAGGCCGCGAGATTCACAGCCGCCAATGCTTTTTCCGGGGCTGAGTTTCTGGCCGGGATACCAGGCACCATTGGAGGCGCATTGGCCATGAATGCTGGTGCTTTTGGTGGCGAGATGTGGGACATCGTGAAAAGTGTAGAGGTGATCAATCGAAAAGGTGAAAAATTTAGACGAAACGCAGATGAGTTCGAAGCCGGTTATCGTTCTGTAAAAAAACCGGATGACGAGTGGTTTGTATCAGCAACTCTGCAACTAAAGAACGATGCGAATAAGAATGCTCGTTCGAATATCCGTGAGTTGCTGGCGCAGCGTTCGCTAAGCCAGCCTTTGGGGGAGAAAAGTTGTGGTTCTGTATTTCGTAACCCGGTAGGTGATTATGCAGCAAGGTTAATTGAAGCTTGCGGGCTTAAAGGAAAAAAAATTGGCGGAGCCTGCGTTTCCGAAAAACACGCGAACTTCATCATTAATACGGGAAACGCCAGGGCAACAGATATTGAAGACCTCATATTGTATGTACAAGAAACTGTAAAAAATAAGTATCAGATAGAACTACAAACAGAAGTCAAAATTGTGGGTATAGAGAATTAGCCTGACTGTTGAATTTGAAATGAAAACTAGAAAATCAAATATTGAGAACACTGGTCATTACGGCAAAGTCGCTGTTTTGATGGGTGGTAACTCAGCTGAACGGGTTATTTCACTGGAAACAGGTCGTGCTGTACACGCGGCGCTCGTTCGTCAGGGAGTGAACGCGCAAGCTCTCGATGCACGAGAGGATATTGTCGAAAAATTACTGGAAGGAAAGTTTGAACGCGTGTTTATCGCATTGCATGGTCGTGGTGGTGAAGATGGAATCATACAAGGTTTGCTCGAAACGCTAAATCTACCTTATACGGGAAGTCGAGTACTTGGGTCTGCCCTGACTATGGACAAAATACGTACCAAATATATTTGGCAACAACATGGTTTGGCGACGCCTGCCTTTGCTGAAATCAATAGTGAACAAGAGTTAAGTGAAGCAGTAGAGAATATTGGTTTGCCTTTGATGGTGAAACCGATTCATGAAGGTTCAAGTTGCGGTGCCAGCAAAGTTGAGTCGATGAGTGATGTTAAGAAAGCCTGGCATGTCGCCAATCAGTTTAATGATGGGGTGCTCGCTGAACGCTGGGTTAATGGTCTTGAATATACTGCCGCAATTTTAGGTGAAGAAGTTTTACCTTTGATTAGATTAGAGACGCCACATGTGTTCTACGACTATCAGGCAAAATATGAGGTAGATAGTACGAAATATATTTGTCCCTGTGGGCTGAGTCCTGAAATGGAAGATGGCGTTAAAGACTATGTAATGAAAGCATTTCAGGTGGTTGGCGCTAGTGGTTGGGGACGAGTAGATCTGTTCATTGATGACAACGATGAAGTTCAGCTGATTGAAGTTAATACCATACCTGGAATGACGAGTCATAGCCTTGTGCCTATGGCTGCAAAACAAGTTGGACTCGAATTTGATGATCTTGTTTTACGTATTCTAAATAGCAGTATGCAGGAAAATTGTGAAATGGAGTCAGCTATAGCATGAATTCTATAGTAATGAACGAAGCTATACCTGAAGTGAAATCGCCATCGGTGAAGAGAAGGTTTAATGACGATGATAAATCTATCTCGCGAGCGACCTTAAGTTTGCTGTTTATATTTTTACTGGCAAGCCTATGTATTTTTTCTGGTTGGCGTTTAATGAACCCTGCTACTTTACCTATAAAACAAGTAAGGATAGAAGGCAATTTCCGATATTTGTCGCCGGATAAAATGCAATCAATTGTTTCTGAAGTCATAAAGGGTGGTTTCTTTAATCTTAATGTCGCAATTATAAATAATGCGCTTTTGGATGAGCCGTGGGTACATTGGGTAACCGTACAACGAGTGTGGCCAGATGGATTGAATGTGCAGGTTAAAGAACAAGCAGCAATTGCCCATTGGAACACGAATAGTCTGGTCAATTCATCGGCCCAGATATTCTCGCCTGAAGGAGCAGCTCAAATTAAGGAGTTGCCGTTTTTGACAGGACCGGCAGACACAGAACATCTTGTATTGAATCGATATCAGGAAATTAATAGTGCGCTATCTGAACATTCAATTCGTATTAATAGCATTTATTTGAGCGAACGCCGAGCCTGGAGAGTTCAATTGCAGGATGGACCTCTTGTGATACTCGGTCGCAGTGATCTTGAAAATCGTATTATCCGTTTTACCGACTCAGTCCTGTCGGGGTTAGGTAAGGAAATAAGTAAAGTGAAACAAATTGATATGCGTTATACGAATGGTTTTGCCGTCGAATGGAACGCTAACTCCTCACAATTAATTGAATCAAGGCTGAATAACAATGGCTAAACGAGTAGACAAGAATCTCATAGTTGGTCTGGATATCGGCACATCGAAAGTAGTGGCAATCGTGGGGGAAATATCCGCTGACGAAGAGATTGAAATAATCGGAATTGGCTCAAGTCGGTCGCGTGGACTGAAGAAGGGCGTAGTAGTCAATATTGAATCTACCGTACATTCTATTCAAAGAGCGATAGAAGAAGCAGAATTAATGGCGGGATGTGAAATTCACTCAGTCTATGCGGGAATAGCGGGTAGTCACATTCGAAGTCTTAATTCTCATGGAATTGTAGCTATTCGAGATAATGAGGTGTCTACCGGTGATATTGATCGGGTAATTGATGCTGCTCGAGCAGTAGCGATCCCTGCGGATCAAAAAATACTACATATATTGCCTCAGGAATTTGTTATAGACAGCCAGGAAGGCGTAAAGGAACCAATCGGTATGTCCGGTGTTCGTCTTGAGGCGAAAGTACATATGGTGACTGGCTCTGTCAGCGCAGCACAAAATATTGTCAAGTGTGTGAGACGTTGTGGGCTTGAGGTTGACGATGTGATCCTTGAACAATTGGCGTCGAGTTATTCAGTTTTAACAGAAGATGAAAAAGAACTCGGAGTTTGTTTAGTAGATATTGGTGGAGGCACTACTGATATTGCTGTATTTACTGATGGCGCAATTCATCATACCGCTGTAATTCCTATAGCTGGGGATCAAGTTACAAACGATATAGCCGTTGCATTGAGGACGCCTACCCAACACGCAGAAGATATTAAAGTGCAATATGCCTGCGCGCTTACGCAACTTGCAAACCCGGAAGAAACAATCGAAGTGCCGAGTGTTGGGGATCGAGCGGCGCGCCGTCTGGCAAGACAAACTCTTGCAGAAGTTGTTGAGCCCCGCTATGAAGAATTATTTACGCTTGTACAGGCAGAATTGAGACGAAGTGGTTTCGAAAGTCTGATAGCTGCTGGCGTTGTCCTCACCGGTGGTAGTTCAAAGATGGAAGGAGCAGTTGAACTGGCGGAAGAAATATTTCATATCCCAGTGCGAATTGGTATGCCACAACACGTTAGCGGTTTGGCAGATGTGGTGAGAAATCCTATATATGCAACCGGTGTTGGATTATTGCTGTTTGGGCAGAGACAGGTGCAAAACGGTGTTACTAGTACTCACATGGATGGTGGAGTGAAAGGTATTTGGGAAAGAATGAAGAGTTGGTTTCATGGCAATTTTTAGGTATCTGTCAGCATTGAAGTTTGGTTTTGTTCGTTGTTATACAGGTTTAGATTTTTTTATTTTATATCCTATAAAAGGGGGTTAGACGATGTTTGAATTAGTCGACGCTGCTAATCAGGCAGCAATTATAAAGGTCATCGGAGTAGGCGGTGGCGGCGGAAACGCCGTGCAACATATGTTAACCGTTAACATCGATGGAGTTGAGTTCATCTGTGCTAATACTGATTCACAAGCACTTAAAAATTCATCTGCTAGAACCATAATGCAGTTGGGTGGGAATGTGACTAAGGGATTGGGCGCAGGTGCCGATCCTGAAGTTGGCAGACAAGCCGCTCTCGAAGATCGGGATCGTCTGATGGATGTTCTCGATGGTTCAGATATGGTCTTTATCACCGCAGGAATGGGTGGTGGTACGGGAACGGGTGCGGCACCAATAGTTGCTCAAGTTGCTAAAGAGATGGGCATCTTAACCGTCGCGGTTGTTACAAGACCATTTGGTTTCGAAGGCAAGAAACGAGCGCAAATAGCAGAGGAAGGAATACAAGACCTGGCGCAATACGTTGATTCTCTAATCACGATTCCGAATGAAAAGTTATTAAGCGTGCTCGGCAGGGATGTTAGCTTGTTGAATGCTTTTAGTGCAGCCAATGATGTTTTACTCGGGGCGGTTCAGGGGATAGCGCAATTGATTACCTGTCCTGGTCTGATAAATGTGGATTTCGCTGATGTTCGAACAGTCATGTCTGAAATGGGTATGGCGATGATGGGTTCTGGAAAAGCGACAGGCGAGGATCGTGCAAAAGTGGCTGCGGAAGCCGCAATTTCCAGTCCTTTGCTTGAAGATATAAATCTCTCTGGAGCAAAAGGTATACTTGTAAACATTACCGCGGGTCTGGATCTATCTATTGGCGAATTTGATGAAGTCGGTAGTACGATTAAACAATTCGCATCTGATAATGCAACCGTTGTGGTTGGCACCGTAATCGACCCGGAAATGAGTGGCGAAATGCGAGTGACGATAGTCGCAACCGGGTTGTGTACTCAGGCAAGTGAGGAATTGTCAAAAATGAAGCTGGTAAAACCTGCGAATACGACAACTGCTGTCGATTATAAAGAACTGGAACGGCCTACGATAATGAGGAATCAGGATGCTGAAGTATCAAGCACATCCCTGGAAGATGATCCTGATTATCTGGATATTCCAGCATTCTTACGACGACAAGCAGATTAAAATTAGAATACCTATCAATATCAATAACTTATGGGTATTCATTTTGTTTTTTAGTCTATTCAGCAAGTTTGAAGGATAATCTGATTATTCAATTTGTGATTTAGATGTCTATATATTCATGTAGGAGGAGTTGTAAGATTACGACAAA
>Ga0055584_100001101_pt1 | contig 26362 bp, 17 predicted proteins | sample OSDHelmetaG_FD_58716 | JGI IMG/M metagenome (GOLD analysis project Ga0055584, IMG submission 58716) | Pelagic marine sediment microbial communities from the LTER site Helgoland, North Sea, for post-phytoplankton bloom and carbon turnover... | ecosystem: Environmental > Aquatic > Marine >...
CGACGCGGCCGACGACGACGACGCGGCCGACGACGACGACGCGGCCGACGACGACTACGCGGCGCCCCCGTGTTCCACCGGCGACCCCATCGGCGGAGCGGTCGTCGACGCCGCCGGCTACGCGCTGGTGTGCATCGAGCCCCGCACCTTCACCATGGGCAGCCCCGAGACCGAAGCTGACCGCGACGACGACGAGGCCGAACACGCGGTCACGCTCACCCGCACGCTGGCGGTGGGCACGACCGAAGTCACCAACGCGCTGTGGGAAGAAGTGACGGGGGTGAACCCCAGCGACTGCGACGTCGGCTGCGACCCCCTGCACCCGGCCCAGGCCCTGGGGTGGACCGAGTCGGTCGAGTTCGCCAACGCACTGTCCGCCGCCGAGAACCTCGACCCCGCTTACGTCGTCCTGGGGGACAAGGTGCTGCAGGACCTGGACGCGCCCGGCTACCGCCTGCTGACCGAGGCCGAGTGGGAGCACGTCGCGCGGGCCGACGACGGGACGGTCTGGCCCGGCACCAGCGAGCCCGAGGACGCTTGCTGGGGCTACGTGGCCTTCGAGCAGGAGACCCACCTCGTCGGCTTCCTGCAGCCCAACGGCTGGGGCTTCTACGACCTCTGCGGCAACGTGCAGGAGTGGGTCTGGGACCACTACGACTCCGACTACCCGGCCGGCCCCGTCACCGACCCCACGGGCCCGGCCAGCGGCACGTTCCGGGTGCACCGGGGCGGCGGGTTCGCGTCGCAATACGAAGACTCCCGCAACGCGTCGCGCAGCTTCGACTCGATGGGGGCCGGTGTGCCGTGGCGGGGCGTCCGCCTCGCCCGGACGATGGATTGAGCAACCCCGCGAATCACCCGCCTGGAGCGCCCAGCCAGCCGTCCAGGTCGACCTCCAGGACCCCGCACAGTCCTGCCGCGTAGAGCATCCGGCCGTCGTCGGACGCCGCGAGCCCCCGCACGCCGCCGCCGACGTGGATTCGCTCCGTGGACCGCCCGCCCAGCGCGTCGGCGGCATACAGGTGCCCGTCGAGCATCGAGGCGACGGCCGACCGACCGTGCCGCGGCAGGGGCTCCAGCACGGTCAGGGCGAAGCCCGCCTTCGCCGACCCCAGGGGCTGCAGCGTCGCGGCGTCCAACGCCAACACCTGCCGGGCCAGGAACCGAGGGACCTCGACCACGCCGCTGCGATCGAGCTGCAGGTGCTTGTTGCCCATGCCCAGGTAGAGCCAGTTCAGCGGGCGCCCGCCGGTGAGGTCGTAGCGGACCAGGAACGGACTCGATCGCCGGGCCAGGGCGACGACGGCGCCGTCCAGGGGATCCACGGCCATGGCCTGGACCTCGGTGCGGCCGGGCAGGGGCTGGGGGCCCAGGAACGCCCGCAGGTTCGGCTCGTACAGCAGCAGCGACCCGCTCCGCCGGCAGCCGACGAGCCCCAGGTTCTCCAGCGGGTTCCAGCCCCAGGTCGTGACCCCGCATGGCCCGGCCGCCTCGGCCACCCCGCGGATGCCCGCGTCGGCGGGGTCGAGATCCACCAACGCGACGGAGTCGTCCTCGCCCACGTCGGCGAGAAGGAACACCCGACCCGGCGCGGTCCCAAATGCCCGCGGCCGCACCGCGCCGGCCTCGGACAGCTGCAGGGACTCGGGGCCGATGCCCTGGGCCTCGGCGCCGTCGGTCGTCAGCCGCAGGATGAGGCCCGACTGGTCCCAGGCGGCGAAGACCGCCGGGACCGGCTCGGCGACGAACGCGATGGCCGCGGCGCCGGGCTCGACCGCGAGGCGCCGGACCCGAGCGTCGGCGGCGACGTCGTCGCAGCCCAGCAGCCCCGTGGCGACCACGTGCAGCAGCACCGCCAGCGCCGCCGCCAGGGGCAAGGCCAGCCGCCCCACGGCGCGCACCGGGTTCGGGGCGAGCCGCGGCAGAATGGGCACGCCGGCGGCGCCGAGCAGGGAGCCCAGCAACGCCAGCGCGGCGCCGAGGGGGGCTGCCTCCAGGGCGCCGTCGGGCCCCCGGCCTCCGTAGAGCACGCCGGCGGCGATGGCCGCGCCCAGGGCCGAGGCGAGGACCGGCTCCCACGACAGCAGGCCCGCCGCGCGCCGGGTGTGGGGAGCCAGCGCGACCCCCACGACCGTCAGCGGCAGCAGCGTCCAGGGCAGGGCGGTGCGGGGGATCGGGGTGCCCGCGTCGAGGGCCTGGAGCAGCCGCATGGGGGCGTCCTCGAAAGGCAGTCCGGCCAGCGTGGCGGCGCCCAGCACGGCGCCCATCAAGCCCGCGAGCAGGCCGAAGCGAAGCACGTGGTCCGCGGGCCACAGGGCTGGCGGGAGCCCACTGAGGCTGCGCTCCCACGGCAGCAGGTCCCGCCTCCGACTCGCGCCCACGGCTCCGCCGGCCACCCCGGCGCCCAGGGCGCCCACGAACACGAGTGGGTCCAGGGCGAGCCCCAGGAACACGAACGCCAGGGACGCCAGCAGCAGCGGCGGCCCGACCACCATCATCCACGGCAACGCCGCCAGCCGGCGCCTCCACGTCGGCTGCGTGCCGGGCGCCGGGTCCAGGGCCGCGGCCAGGCCGGTCAGCGTCCCCGCCAGGAGAACCGCGAACCCCCACGGCAGCGCCCGGCGGGCCGGATCGGCGGGGTCCAGGAAGCCGGCGTCGCGGGCCGCTTCCAGGGGCAGCACGGCGCTCAGGGCGAGGCCCTGCTCGATGCGGGCGGCCAGCTCGGTCCAGGTGCCGCCCCACAGATCCCGCAGCACCGGCACCAGCGGCGCGATGAGCACGGCCGTAGCAAGGGCTTCGCCCAGGGCGGTCCAGCGGCGGTGGCGGCGCCATGCGTCCGGTTCGGTCACGGACCCGATTCCATCGCCGCGCGGCTCCCACCGCAAGCCCCGCCGCAAACAAGCGCGCCCCGCCGACCCGCGAGCCGTCGTCTACAGTGCCGCCGTGCCTCGACTCCCCCGCCCGCGCGCGCTGCGCATTCTCCCCGAAGCCCTGGCCGCCGCGCCGTCTCCGCGGGCGCGTCCGGTGCACATGCACCTCGAGCACACGACCGAGTGCGACCACGTCTGCTCGACCTGCATCCGGGCCGATCGGATCGACGGCGAGCGACACATGCCCGTCGCCGAAGCCATCGACCACCTCGACGCCATCGGCCCGTCGTTCCTGAGCCTCAACGGCATCGGCGAGCCGCTCCTGCACCCGGACTGGGACGTCATCTGCCGGCACGCGGTGGACAAGCACGGCGCCACGGTCGGCTTCGCGACGACGGGGACCCACTTCAGGGCCCAGGCCGACACCCTCTGCAACTCGGGCCTGGGGCTGGCCAAGGTCTCGTTCCACGGCGCCCAGCCCCGGACGTTCAGCCGCCTCGCCGGCGGTCGCGACCTCGACGTCGTCAAGGACGGCATCGCCGCGCTCAACGCCGCGAAGCTCCGCTTGGGTCGCGGGCCATCGGTCCGCCTCAACTACGTCGTGTCCGAGAAGTCGTTCACGGAGCTCCCCGAGGCGATCCGCGTGGCCCGCGAGTGCTCCGTGCCGGCCGTTTACTTCAAGGGCGCCCTGGTCCCGAAGGGCCGCAACGCCGGCCTCGCGGGCGAGCACGACCACGCCGAGCTGACGGCGGCGGTGTCCGAGGCGCTGGCCTTGGCGACGGGCTGGGGCATCGACACGAACCTGCAGCACTGGCGGGGCGAGCTCGACCGCGTCGGCGCCGTCCCCCCCGACGAGCGCCCGCCGCCGTCGGGGCGCTGCTTGATCCCCTGGCTGTCGGTCTTCGTGCGCATCGACGGCACCCTGCTGCCCTGCTGCAACTGCACCTTCCGCCCCGACGAGGGGAAGATGGGCCAGGTCGGCGTCGACGGCGACTTCGGGCAGGTCTGGCGGGGCGAACGCTTCGCCGCGCTGCGCCGCGAGGTCGCCAGCGGCGAGTACAGCTTGAAGATCTGCCAGGACTGCCCCGACCCGGTGACCGTCCCGCAGATCGCCGGCGCGGCGGCCAACAAGCTCTGGCCGGGCTTCTTCGGGTCCTGAGCACCGCCCGCGTAGACTCGGGAGCGATGCGGATCCTGCTCGTCGCCGCCGTCCTGCTCGCCGCGACGCCCGCCGTCGCGCAGTACCTGCCCGAGCCGGCGCCGGCCGAGATCGAGTCCGAGGCCTCTCGCCTGCGGTTCCAGCGCCAGGGCGTCCTCCAGACAGCCATCGGGGGCGTCTTCCTCGCCGCGAGCCCGGTCGTGCTGGGCTTCGGGCTGGGGTACGACAACTGCTGGGAGATCGGCGGCGACTGCCGGTGGAAGCGGGCCTCGGCCACCTTCTGGACGGCGGGCCTCCTGGCGTCGTTCGGCCCGGCGAACATCTTCCACGGTGTGCGGCTGCTGACCTACACCGCCCGCCGCGCTCGCCCCCAGTGGCGGCGCGTGCTGGCGAGCCCGACCTGGCGCTACCTGAACTTCGTCGGCGCGCTGGCGTTCGGGCTGTCGATCCAGCTGGCGTTCTATCCCGCCATCGCCCCGACGCTGAACTCGTTTCGGGTGGAGCCCTACTCGCACCTCACCCTCGCCAGCGCGGCGGCGGGGGGCCTGGCCCTGGGGGTGGGGATCGGGGCGTCGGTGGCCGGCGATCTGCTCAAGGAAGTCCTGCTCGTCGCCCCGGAGCTCGAGGGCGGGCTCGCGCCGCCGCAGATCCAGTCGCTGGACCTCGTGCCGACCGATGGAGGCTTTGCCGTCCAAATCGGCGGTTCCTGGTAGGCGCCGGTTCGGGCAGCATCCGGCCGTGACCCACTTCACCGACTTCTCGCCCGCCGAACCCGACCTCGCCCACCTCCGCACCGCGTACGACGGCCTCCTGGCTGCCGCCGCGGAGACGGGCCCCGGCGACCTCATCGACGTCGTCGACCGCTGGGACGACGTGCGCCAGGACGCCTGGACGTGGCTGGCCTGGGCGCGGGTCCGCTACCGGCAGGACACCCGGGACGTGGAGGCTCGGGAGCGCCGGGAGCGCGCTGATCAGGCGGGCTCGGAGCTGGAGCAGCTGGATCTGCAGCTGCAGCGCGTCCTCCTGGCCCGGGGCGCCGACCTGAGCGAAGTGCCGCCCTACGCCGTGGCCCGCTGGACGGCCGCGGCCTCGGCCCTGGACCCCGCCATCGCCGAGCGCCGGGTCACCGAGCAGACCGTCGTCGCCGAGTACACGGCGCTCATGGGCTCGGCCTCCTTCGACGTTCGAGGGCAGGCCTACAGCCTCACCACCATCTCGCCTCTGCTGGTCCACCCCGACCGCGCCGTCCGCCACGAAGCGCAAGCCGCCAAGTGGGCCTGGTTCGCCGAGCACGGCGCCGAGCTGGACGACCTCTACGACCGCCTCACGAAGCTGCGCGCAGGCATGGCCACCGACCTGGGGCACGACGACTTCGTGCAGACCGGCTACCTGCGCATGGGCCGCGTCGACTACGGCCGGGAGGACGTGGACCGCTGGCGCCGGGAAGTCCAGCGCCACCTCGTTCCCCTGGGGCGCGACCTGCGCGAAGCCCAGCGGGAGCGCCTGGGCATGGACCGGCTGCACTACTGGGACCACGGCGTCTACGAGTCGGCCGGCAACCCGGTCCCGGTGCCGGTGCCCGAGCAGGCCGAAGCCGCCGCCCGCGCCTTCGATGGCCTCGACGACGACATCGCCGGCTTCTGGCGGGGGATGATCGACCGCGGGATGATGGACTTGCCGACGCGACCCGGGAAGGCGGGGGGCGGGTTCTGCACCTACTTCAGCAACCTCTCGACGCCCTTCATCTTCTGCAACGGCGCCGGCGTGCACTCGGACATCAAGACGCTGGTCCACGAGGCCGGCCACGCCTACCAGAAGCATGCGAGCCGCGGCGTTCGGCCGAAGCAGCTCCTGCACGGCACCGCCGACACGGCGGAGATCCACAGCATGAGCCTGGAGTTCCTGACCTGGCCGCGGCTCGGCGAGTTCTTCGGCGACGACGCCGAGCAGTTCCGGCGCACCCACCTGACCGAGTCTCTGCTGTTCCTGCCCTACGGCGTCGCCATCGACCACTTCCAGCACCTGGTCTACGAGTCGCCCGACGCGACGCCGGCCGAGCGCCACGCGATGTGGAAGTCGATGGAAGAGCGGTACCTGCCCTGGCAGGACGCCGGCGACCTGGACCACGTCGCGGGCGGCGGGGCGTGGCAGCAGCAGCGCCACATCTACAACTACCCCTTCTACTACATCGACTACACGCTGGCCCTGTGCTGCGCGCTGCAGTTCTGGGACGCGGCCCAGGACGACCCCGACGAGGCACTGACCCGCTACAAGGCGCTGTGCGCGCTCGGTGGCTCCCAGCCGTTCCAGTCGCTCGTCAAGGCAGTGGGCCTGCGCTCCCCGTTCGAGGAGGGCTGCCTGGAGTCGGTGGTCGCCCGGGCGCGGACCTGGCTGGGCCTCTGAGCCGCCCGCAAGTCAGGCGGGGATGGGCCGGACCGCAGGCGCCGTGATGCCGGGCACGTGGCGGGCCAGGAAAGCGTCGGCGTCGGCCCACTCCTGCTTCGCGAGCTCGTGCCAGACGAACGCGTGGAACGCGTGGATGCCGCCTTCGTAGATCTTGAGCTGCGACGGCGCTTCGAAGCGCTCCAGGGCCTTGCCCAGGCGCACCGAGTCTTCGAGCACGGGGTCCTTGGTGCCGCACGCGACGAAGATCGGCGGCAGCGGGCGGTCGGGCGGACCGGCTTCTTCGAGGAAGGGCAGGGGATCGGCCAGGGCCAGCGCCTCGAAGTCGCCGTCGGCCTGGGGCAGGTAGGTCCGGCAGATCTGGGCGATGCGGTCGCGCATCCACGTGGGGATGGACTGGTTGACCAGGTAGCGGTCGGGGTTGCTGACCTGCAGGAACCCGCACGCGGGCATGACCGCCGTCGGCACCACGCCCAGCTTGTAGACCAGGCGGGCGAAGGGCTCTGGGCGCTTCCAGCAGCACGCGATCGTCAGGGCGGTCACCAGGTTGCCGCCCGCCGACTCCCCGGCGAACACGAGCCGCGACGGGTCGCCGCCCCAGGCCTCGATGTTCTTCACGAGCCAGCGGAACGCGGCGAAGGTGTCTTCGACGGCGGCGGGGAAGGGGCCCTTCTCCGACAGCGTGTAGTTGATGTTCACGACGATCCAGCCCGACTGCGCGTAGCCGCACCCGAACATCCAGTGGCTGTCCTTGCTCAGGATGCGGAAGCCGCCGCCGTGGACGTAGAGCATCACCGGCAGGGGGCCCGTCACGCCGGTGGGGCGGTAGATGTCGAGGGTCCACTGGCCGTGGTCGCCGCCGTCTTCCTGGTAGGGGATGTCCCGCGCCACTTCGACGCCGGCGCGCCAGGGCTGGGCCTTGGGGTGGAAGAACCGGCCCGCCGACGAGATGCCCGACAGGGCCATGCGGATCGCGCCGCCGGTGGCGGCCTGGCGCATCGCGGTCAGACCGCGGGGGTTGAGGGCATCGTTCACGGGGCGCTCCTGCGAGAGACCGGACCGGGTCTCTGGTAGGCGCGCATTGTGCGTGGACGGACATGCCCGCGCCAGTCAGGCGGGCGCCGGCCCCAGGGCCCGCAGGATCGGCTCCAGCAGGATCTCTGTGCCTGCGTCGTCGGCGTTCTGGCGGTGCAGCTCCGCGCCCTCGCCGTCGAGCACGAGCACCCCGCCCTGCTGGAAGGGGTCGCCCTTCGTCCTGCCTTGCGTGTGCCCCGCCGCGAGGGCTCGCTTTCCCATGGCCAGCGACTGCCAGCTGAGGCCCATCCGTCGCTTCATGCCCGCGGCCTTGAACGCCTTGCGCGACGGGTCCGTGAACAGCGGGGCATCCACCCCGAACTGCTCGGCGAAGTCCCGCGCCATCAGCGCCGTGCCGTTGCCGACGAACACGAGCCGGCCGCCGCGGGCTTCGATGTCGGCGCGAACTCCGCTCAGGGAGGCGACCGCCTCCCGGCAAAACATTCAGCCGTAGTGGCGAAGGAAGGCGACGACGACGGGACCGTCGGCCCAGAGGCCGGCGACCGGAACGGCGATGCCCTGCAGATCGAGGACCGTGGAGTCGGAGAGAGCCATGGCCGGAGTATGGCGGCGGCGGGGGCCGATGGCCTCCTCGGGCCCCATCGGGCCGGGTCGGATGGATGGGGCGTCGCATCGCTCGCTCGCGTTTGGGTCGCTATCATCTCACGGGGGACTGCTCGCGATTCGCGGCACCCGGAGCGACGGCCGCATGGACGAACGGATGGCGGAGCTGCTGAAGACGGCCCCGGACGCCCCGGGGTACGCCGAGGCCGTGGCCCAGGTGCTCGCCGGCGCCTGGTCGACGGGCGAGCTCACGCTCGAACAGCACGACTTCTTCCGGCCGATGCTCGACGGGCACCTGCGGGGCGGCCACCGCAGCACCCATGCGTTGACGCTGTACTGGCTGGGCCGGCTCTACGAGCGATCGGCTCAGACCGGGCGGGCGCTGCGGGCCTACCGAGGGGCCGAGGGCGCCAGCCCGGGGTTCGAGGACGCGCTGGAGCGGGTCGCTCGGCTCGCGTTGTCGGCGGGCGACCACCACAAGCCGTTGGTCACGCCGCCGCCTCGGCACCGGACGTCGGCGTCGATGGAGTTCGACGTCAAGTGGCGCAGCCGCCCGCCGGATCCGGAGCTGAGCAAGCTCGTCGACAAGCGGGCGCGAAAGCTGGGGCTGAAGTCCGTTGCGCCGGGCACCGTGATCGCGGACCGGTACCGGGTCGAGGCACCCCTGGGTCGCGGCGGCTACGGGATCGTCCTGCGCGTCACCGACCTGCTGGCCGAGGAGCCGCTGGCGCTCAAGCTCTTCCGGCGCGGGGCCAACAAGCGGCAGCAGATCCGCTTCAAGCGTGAGATGAAGCTCACGCGGCGCCTGTTCCACCCGGGGATCGTGCGCAGCTACGAGTTCGGGGTGTGGCAGGGGCTGCAATTCCTGACGATGGAGCTGCTCAAGGGCCGCGACCTCGCCGCCGAGCTGGCCGAATACGGCGCGCTGCCCATCGGCCGCACGCTGCAGCTCACGCGCCAGTCGTTCGACGCCTTGCACGCGGCCCACCAGGCGGGGGTCATCCACCGCGACGTGAAGCCCGAAAACCTCTTCCTCGTGAACGAGGGCCGGAACATCAAGGTCATGGACTTCGGGCTGTCGCAGTCCTGGGGGCCGGACCTGCTCAAGGCGACGAAGACCGGGCAGCTGGTCGGAACGCCGGCCTACATGGCGCCCGAGCGCCTGGAAGAGGGTGGGCAGGTCGCCACGCCGTCCATGGACATCTGGTCCATGGGGCTGGTGCTCTTCCAGATGCTGACGGGCCGGCTGCCCTGGCAGGCCGACAACGTGCCGTCGCTGTTCAACGAGATCCGGCTGGTGGAGGTCCCGCGCGCATCGGACTTCCGGCCCACGATCTCCCGGGCGGTGGACGAGTTTGTCGCCGCCACGCTCCGCCGGCGCCCCGAGGACCGCATCGCCGATGGCGAGAACGCCATGAAGTGGCTGGACATCCTCATCGACGAGCTGGCGTAGCGCGGCCGCCGGTCACTCGACGAGCAGCTCGGTCTCGAACCAGTAGCGGGTGGCGTCGGCCTTGCGGCCCCAGCGGCGGAATCGAACGCCGGCAAACGCGTCGAGCACGTCGCGGACCAGCGCGCGAGGCGGGCCCGGCTCGACGATCACGCAGGCCGTCGAGTGGATGCGGGCCTTTCGTTGCCGGGCGGAGCGGCGGGCGTCGGTGCACTGGGGGGCGAGCGACGCGATGACCTCGCCGTCGACGGCGACGAGCACCCGGACGGCGACGACGCCGGTCCACCCGCGGGCCAGGGCGGCGTCGGGGCGCGGCAGCGTCGTCATCCACTCGGCGCCGCTGACCGTCGGCAGCCCATCCCAGTCGGGGTCCACGACGAGGTCGGCGTGCAGGGAGGTGGCGGACTCGCGGCCTGGGGCCCAGTCGAAGAGCCACGGGTCGTGGCCTTCGGCGCGCAACTCGATGCGGCCGGCGCACCGGGGCAGCTCGACGACGCCGGGGAACCGCCCCAGGACGAGGCCGTCGGCGAGGATGGTGCCGTCGACGGCGCCATCGGTTGAGGAACCCGAGGCCGTGAGGCGCACCGTTCGGGCCGAGCGCGGGAGTTCGACCTGGGTGGTCTCCCCGGCGGTCAGCGTCACGGAGATCGTGGCGGCGTCGTAGCAGTCGTCGGCGGCGACGCTCAGCTGGTGCTCGCCGGGGGCGAGGGGGAGGCCGCCGGCCAGCCCGTCGCGCACGGTGCCGTCCAGGAGCAGGGGAGCCGGGGGGGCGGCGGTGGCGACGAGGACCGCCGCGTCTTCGGCCGGCGCCGGGGATTGGGCCGGCGCCGCGTCGGCCGGTGACGCGGCCACGAGGGCCCCGAGGAGGGCGGCGATCACGCGATCACATCCACGGGGGACCCCCGACCGACGTGCGCAGACAACCAGTCTTTCCAGCCCACGGAGCCTCCTGACGACGACCCGAGGGTACGGCAGGGCTCACGCGGCCGCCCGGGCGACGGCGGCGCAAACGTCCCGCATCGACGCTGCGCTCGCTGCCGTGTCGCTGCTCCCGGTAGTCTCTGGCTTCGGGGCAACGGGTGGGCCGGAGGGGTCATGTTCGAGCTGAGTGGGTACGTCGTGGATCGGCAGATCTACGAGGGCCGGAAGTCGACTGTCTATCGCGGCACCCGCTCGGCCGACGGGCAGCCCGTGGTGTTGAAGGTGCTGCGCGACGAGTACCCCTCGGCGCACGATCTGGCTTCGTTCCGGTCCGAGTACGCGCTCAGCCGGGATCTGGTCGAAGCCGGCGTCAGCGGGATCATCGAGCCCCTGGCCCTGCAGCCCCACGAGAACGCTCTGGTCATGGTCCTGGAGGACGTGCGCGGCGTGACGCTGGCCGAGTACGCCGCCTACCGCAGCCTCGACCCCGCCGAGTTCCTGGACGTCGCCCTGAGGACCGCCCGGGCCCTGGCGGCGGTCCACGGCGCGGGCGTCGTGCACAAGGACATCAAGCCCCAGAACGTCATCATCAACCGGGAGACCCGCGAGGTCCGGCTGACCGACTTCGGCGTCAGCACCCGCCTGCTCGGGGAGGCCGGGGACCTGGTCGCCCCCGAGCGCCTCGAAGGCACCCTGGCCTACATGGCGCCCGAGCAGACCGGCCGCATGAACCGGGCGGTTGACCACCGCAGCGACCTGTACTCCCTCGGCATCACATTCTTCGAGCTGCTCACCGGGCGCCGGCCGTTCGGGGCTCGGGACCCCATGGCGCTCGTCCACGCGCACATCGCGCGCACGCCCCCGTCGGCGGCGACGCTGAATCCGTCGGTGCCGCCGTTGCTCGCGGCGATCGCCGCCAGGCTCCTCCGCAAGAACGCCCGCGACCGCTACCAGACGGCCTTCGGACTCATCCGGGATCTCGAGCGTTGCCAGGCGGCGCTGGAGTCCGACGGCGCGGTCGGCGAGTTCCCGCTGGGCCAGCACGACCTGAGCGATCGGTTCCAGCTGCCCCAGGCTCTGTACGGCCGCGACGCGGAGGTCGCCCAGCTGATGGCGGCCTTCGACCGCGCGGCGGCGGGAGCAAGCGAGGTCCTGTTCGTCGCCGGCTATTCGGGCGTCGGCAAGTCGCGCCTGGTGCACGAGGTCAAGCGCTCCATTCCCCGCACCCACGGCATGTTCGTGGGCGGCAAGATCGACCAGAACCAGCGCGGCCAGCCCTACTCGGCGTTCAGCCAGGCCCTCGCGGAGTTCGTCCGGCAGGTTCTGACAGGCGATGGCGACGCCGTCGCCCGGTGGCGGTCGGCGATCCTGACCGCGGTCGGCGACCAGGGGGCCCTGGTGCTGGGCGTCGTGCCGGAGCTGGAGCGGGTCATCGGACCCCAGCCGGAGCTCGGGGATCTGGGCTCGGTCGAGGCCCGCAACCGCTTCCAGGAGGTGTTCGTCGACTTCGTGCGGGCGCTCGCGACGCCCGACCACCCGCTGGTGCTCTTCCTGGATGATCTTCAGTGGGCGGACCCGGCTTCCCTGGCGCTGCTGCAGCACCTCGTCACGGACCCCGACCTGACCAGCCTCCTGGTCATCGGCGCCTACCGCGACAACGAGGTGCCCGACGATCACCCCCTCGCGGTGCTGGTGAGCGAGCTGGAGGCCGCCGACGCACCCGTGACGCGCCTCGGACTCGAGGGCCTTCAAAGCGAAGACCTGACCCAGTTGGTCGCCGACGCGCTGCGCTGCGCCCCGGACCACGCCCGCCCGCTCGCGGAGTTGGTGCACGACAAGACCGGCGGCAACCCGTTCTTCGTCGGCCAGTTTCTGGGCGTGCTGGACCGGGGCGGGCTGCTGCGCATCGAAGACGGCACCTGGGCCTGGGACGTCGGGGAGATCGGCCGCCAGGACCTCACCGACAACGTCGTGGAGATGATGGGGGAGCGCATCGCGGAGCTCCCCGCCGACAGCGCGCGGGCCCTGCAGCTGGCGGCCTGCATTGGGGCTCGGTTCCACCTGCGCCCCCTCGCGGCGGTGTTGGACCTGTCGCTGGAGGAGTCGGCGGCCGCCTTGTGGCAGGCGCTGGAGCAGGGGCTGATCGTCCCGGCGGACGAGACGTGTCGGCTGGTCGTCCCTGGCGTGCCCATCGGCGACCTCGATCCCGGCTACCGCTTCGCCCACGACCGCATCCAGCGGGCCGCACGGGACGGGCTGCCGGCCGACGCGCGCGCCCAGGCGCACCTGGCCCTGGGCCGAACCCTCCTGGGCGACGACGACCCGTCCGGCGTCGGGGAGCGCGCGTTCGAGATCGCCGACCACGCCCGGGCCGCCGAGTCCCTGGTCACGGACCCCGCCGAGCGGCGGCGCTTCGCGTGGACGAACCTGCTGGCGGGCACCCAGGCGAAGTTCTCCGCGGCGTTCCTGCCGGCCCTCGGCTACCTGCAGGCCGCCCGCAGCTTCCTGGGCGAGCAGCTGTGGTCCGACCCCGAGGGCCGAAGCTTCGAGCTGATCTCCGAGCTGGCCGAGGCCGAGTACCTGGCCGGCCACCACGACGTCGCCGAGGCCTTGTTCGAGCAGTTGTTGCAGCAGGCCGGCTCGGCGCTCGAGCGGGCGCGGGTCCACCACTCGAAGGTCGTGCTCTACGGCAATCAAGGTCGGTACGGGGACTCCCTGGACGCCGCCGTCGCGGCGTTGGCCGAGTGCGGGCACAAGTACCCCGCGCGGCCCGGCCAGGGGAACGTGGTCGCGGAGCTGGTCCGGGCGAAGTGGTTGATGCGGGGCCGACGCATCGAGGACCTGGAGGACCTGCCGGAGATGACGGAGCCGCGGCACGTGCTCGCGGTCGACACCCTCAACGCGGCCAGCGGCCCCGCCTACTTCTTCGACGCCAATGCGTTTGCGGTGCTGGGCTTGCGGCTGCTGAGCCTGACGCTGGAGTACGGCAACTCCCGGGTGTCGGCCTACGCCTTCGGCATCTACGGCATGGTCGCCGGCTCGGTCCTGGGCGACTAGGAGTCGGGCCAGCAGTTCGCGGACCTCGCCGGCCGCCTGAACGAGCGCTACGACAACCGGGATCTGGTGGCGAAGCTCGGGCTCATCCGCGGGGGCCTCATCGGCCACTGGCGGCACCCGCTGCGGGCGGTCTACGACCTGCTCAAGACCGGTTACAAGGAAGGCCGCGTCTCGGGTGACATGCTCTACACCGGGTACTGCACCAACGCCCTGCTGTACTGCATGTTCGTGGCCGGCGAGCCTCTGGACGTGGTGGACCGTGAGGCGACCCGGTACCTGGAGTTCCAGACCCGGACGAAGGACTTCGATGCGTCGCGGACGTTCGTGGTGCACCAGCGCATGGTCCGGCTGCTGCAGGGTCGGACGGCGGGCACGGACACGGTCAGCGACGACGAGTTCGACGAGGCCGCGTTCGTCGAGACGTTGAACTCGCTCGTCATGAAGATCCCGCTGTGCCTCTTCCACACCTGGAAGCTGATGGCGTCGACGTTGTTCGGACACGTGGACGCGGCGCTGCAGCACGCCGACGAGGCGCTGGCGCTCAAGGACAGCTCCGCCGGTCTGGCGTTTTCGTCCGAGTACCAGCGGTTCCACGCGCTCAACGTGCTCATCCACCACGACCAGATCCCCGCGCCCCAGCGCCGACGGCGGCTGCGGGAGGCGCGGGGGTGCATCAAGCAGATCCGCAAGTGGGCCGAGCACTCGCCGACCACCTTCGTCCACCGACTGGCCCTGCTCGACGCCGAGTCCGCTCGACTCCGCGGCGACACCGACGGGGCCCTGGGGTTCTTCGACCAGGCCATCGAAGGGGCGCGCGCCAACGGGTTCCCCCAGGACGAGGCCGTCGCGTGCGAGCGCGCCGGTCGGTTCCACGCTTCGGCCGGCCGGGCCCGGGTCGCGCGGTTCTATCTGATGGACGCGGTGCACGCGTACGGGCGCTGGGGTGCGACGGCGAAGGTCGCGCAGCAGGAGCGCGAGTTCCCGGAGATCCGTCGGGGGGAGTCCGGTCCGGCCGCCTCGGTCTCGTCGCTGGCGACGGTGGGCTCGGCGTCGACCACCTCGGTGTCCTTGGACTTCCACACCGTGGTCAAGGCGATGCAGGCCATGTCCGGCGAGATCGAGATGAGCAAGCTGCTCGCCGTGATGATGCAGATCGTCATCGAGAACGCCGGGGCTCAGCGGGGCACGTTGCTGCTGCGGCGGGACGGGGAACTCCGGGTGCAGGCCACGGGGCCCGACGCCGACGGCGGCTACGGGGTCCTGCAGGGGACGGCCGTGGACCCGGCGGCGCTGCCGGCGTCCATCGTCTCCTACGTCGAGCGCAGCGGCGACAGCGTGCTGCTTCCCGACGCTGCAGAGTCGCCGGAGCACGCGCTCGATCCCTACGTGGCCGCGGCGCGCCCGCGGTCCGTGCTGTGCGCGCCGGTGACCCACCACGGCGAGCTGGTGGGGGTGCTGTACCTCGAGAACAACCTGCAGCCCGGTGCCTTCACGGCCCGCCGGCTGCAGACGCTCGGGCTGCTGACCTCGCAGATCGCCATCTCCCTGGAGAACGCCCGCCTCTACGACCAGCAGCGGGAGATGGCGATGTCGTTCTCGCGGTTCGTGCCGCGGCAGTTCCTTCAGCTGCTGGGCCGCGAGAGCCTGCTCAAGGTTGCGCTGGGCGACTCCGTGGAGCGCGACATCAGCGTGCTGTTCAGTGACATCCGCTCGTCTACGGCGCTGTCCGAGCAGATGACCCCCGAACAGAACTTCGCGTTCTTGAACCGCTACCTGGGGGGCGTGGGGCCTGCCATCCGCCGACACGGCGGCTTCATCGACAAGTACATCGGCGACGCCGTCATGGCGCTGTTCCCCTCGGAGCCCGCCGACGCGCTGCACGCCGCGGTGTCGATGCAGCGATTCGTAGGGGAGTTCAACGGGCAGCAGGAGGTGGCCGGGCGGGCACCGATCGCCATCGGGATCGGCTTGCACTCGGGCCGCGTGATGCTCGGCACCATCGGGGAGGCCGAGCGGCTGGAAGGCACCGTCATCTCCGACGCGGTCAACATCGCGTCGCGACTCGAAGGTCTGACCAAGGCGTTTGGGGCGGGCGTGATCGTGTCCGGCCCGATGCTGGAGCAGGTCAGCAACCCGTCGCGCTTCGAGCATCGGTTCCTGGGCAACGTTCAGCTTCGCGGTCGCCGGGTCGGGGTCCCGCTGTTCGAGGTCTTCGAGCACGAGCCCGACGACGCGCGGGACCGCAAGAAGGCCTCGCGGGCGACGTTCGAGGACGCCGTCCGGGCCGCGATCGACGGGCGCTGGGCCGACGCGGTGCAGGGCTTCGAAGCGGTGCTGGCCGAGGACCCGGGGGACCGGGCCGCCGGCTACCACCTGCGGGGCGCCCAGGAGCAGCGGCAGGCCGGCGGCCCGGCCCCGGGCTGAGGCCTACTTCAAGACCAGGAACAGCGCCCCATCGCCCCGGCGCACCCGCAGCAGGGTGTGCCCGCCGACGTAGGCCTCTCTGAACGCGTCCACGTCGCCGACCGCGGCGCCGTTGACCTCCAGCAACACGTCTCCGGGCTGCAGGCCGGCGCGGGAGGCGGGGCTGCCGAACGGCACGGCGGTGACCACGACGCCGCTGGTGATGCCGTCGTCGAGGTCGAAGGCGTCGCGCGTCCGGCGGTCCAGGGGCGCGACTTCGACGCCGGCCAAGGGCCCGTCCATGGAGCTGCGGGTCGTCGGCTTGCGGGCCACGGGACCTTCGGTCGGCAGCTCGCCCAGCTTCGCCGAGATCGTCTTGCTGCGCCCCTTGCGGATGAGCTGGATGGGGACGGTCTTGCCGGCGGGGTTCAGCGCCACGCGGTTGCGCAGGTCGGCGGCGTTGCGGACGGGCTGGCCGTCGAACCGCGTGATCACGTCCCCCTGCTGGATGCCCGCGGCCTCTCCGGGGCCGCCCGCGACGACGTCGGGGATCAAGACCCCGTCGATTCCGTCGGCCAGATCGAAGGCGGCGGCGAGGTCGTCGTCGACGTCCTGGATGTACACGCCGAGCCACGCCCGCTGGACGGTGCCATCGGCGAGCAACGAGGTGAGGATCGGGTCGGCCATCTGGCTGGGGATGGCGAAGCCGACGCCGTTGTTGCCGCCGCCGCGGCTGGCGATGGCGGTGTTGATGCCGATGAGCTCGCCCCGCAGGTTCACGAGCGCGCCGCCCGAGTTGCCCGGGTTGATGGCCGCGTCGGTCTGGATGAAGTCTTCGTAGCCGCGGCCGCCGTTGATGATGCGCTGGTTGGTGCGTCCCTTCGCGGACACGATGCCCATGGACACGCTGCCTTCGAGGCCGAACGGGTTGCCGATGGCGAGGACCACTTCGCCGAGCCGGGTCTTGCCGCTGTCGCCCATGGCCAGGAACGGCAGTCCGGCCGGTGGGTCCTGGATGCGCAGGGCCGCGAGGTCGGACATGGGGTCGCTGCCGATGACGTCCGCCGTCAGCTCCGTGCCGTCGTGCAGGGTGACGGTGACGGTCGTGGCGCCGGCGACCACGTGGCTGTTGGTCAGCACGACGCCGCCGGATCGGACGAGGACCCCGGAGCCCTGCGACGGCGCAAAGGGGAGGGGGCCGTCGCGGTCGGGGCCCGGTTCGCCGAAGAACCGGCGGAAGAAGTCGTCGCCGAAGGGCATCGACGCGTTGGCGTCCGACTGCACGGCGCGCAGGGCGGAGACGCTGACGACGGCGGGCAGCACGGCTTCGGCCGTGTCGGCGATGGCGTCCAGATCCGAGGGCGCTCGCGCGTGGGCGGGGGTCGGACGCAGGGGGTCGGCGGACAGGGCGCTCAGGCCGGCGGCGCCGAGGCCGGCGGCCAGGAGGACGGGGGCGGCGATCCAGGGGGCGATGCGGGAGGTCTGCATGGGGGCTCCGGGGAGGCCGGCCGGGGGAGCCGGGCGGCCGTTCTGGGGCCATCGACGCGCGAAGGCGGCTCGGCATTCCCGCAAGTCGCCCGTCCGGGCAGCAGGGAGCTAGTTCGTCGCGGACCAGTCGAAGGTCCAGGCCTTCCACTCGGCGCGGCGGCGCTGGCCGAACGACTCGTGGGAGACCGCGAACTCCTTGCTGAATCGGCTGGAGTCGGGGCGGCCGGTCAGCGGATCGAGCACCGCCTCGACGACCGAGCTGGCGCTCAGCGTCCAGTCCTGGGGGCGGGCGTCGGCGCCCAGCTGAGCCGACAACTCCGCCAGCAGCGCCTTCATCTGGGGCATCGCCTCGGGCGGGTAGGCCGTGGTCATGCGCAGGCGCACGCGGTCGGCGCGCCCGTCGGGACTGCCCAGGTGTTCCACGTGGATCGTCATGGGCAGGGCGCCGCCCGTCGGCACGGGCATCTGGACCTGGGCTTCGCCGGTCTCCCCCGGCTTGAGGTCGATGCCGACCCAGGCGCCCGCCCAGGCGTTCCAGTCGTCCTCCAGGGCCCGGCGCAGCCCGGCGCGGAACAAGGGCGTGTCGAGCATCTGGCGGATCTGAGGCTCGGCGTCCGGCGGCGCACCCTGGCGGTCGCGGAGGATGGGCACCAGCGCCCTGAGCAGCGGCTCGACCGACCCCATCTCGGCCACCTGACCGTTGGTGCCCACCGTGAATGACGGGACGTGGCGGCTCGCCGCGATCACGGGCGCGAGCATCGGCTCCATCTCCGGCGTCACGGTCTGGCCCCCGAACTCGGTCAGGGCGAAGTCGGCGTAGGCGACGGTGAGGACTCCGTCGGCCGTCGACAGGTTCAGCCTGTGGGTGGCTTTGCGGAGCTGGCCGTTGTTCTCCGACTCGACCGCGACGCCGACGGCGCCGCTGGACGGCCAGGAAAACGGAATGGGCGCGGCGAACGCAAAGGACGGCAGCAGGACAAGCAACAACAGGCGCATGGAGGCTCCGAGGCGAGGCCGCGGACCGTACCAGCATCGCCGGCGGGTTCCGTTGGCTACACTCCCCGCCCTATGCATGTCGCCTTCGTCACCCGCCTCACCGAGCACCTGGGCATTCAGCTCATGGCGGCCATCTGCAAGCAGCACGGCCACCGGGTCAGCCACGTCTTCGATCCCGGGATCCAGTCCGCGGGAATCGTGCCCGGCGACTGGCTGCCGAAGCAGCTGAACACCGACGACTTCACGGTCGCCGAGCTGCTCGCGCACGAGCCCGACATCATCGGCTTCAACGTCGAGATCAACACGTTCTCCTGGACCGTCGAGCTGGCCACGAAGATCAAGGCGCAGCGGCCGGACATCACCATCATCGTCGGCGGGGTGCACGCCACGACGGTGCCCGCCGTCGTGATGGAGTTCGACTGCTTCGACTACTTGTGCGTGGGAGAGGGAGACGAGGCGTTCCCGGAGCTGCTCTCGGCCATGGACGCCGGGGGGCCCACCACGGCCATCCCCAACATCTGGGCGCGGGTCGACGGGGAGGTCATCCAGAACGCGCCGCGGCCCTTGCTCAAGGACCTCGACACCCTGCCGTTCTTCGACAAGTCCCTGCACTTCGACCTGGTGCCGGAGATGTCCCACGAGTACCACACGAACACCAGCCGGGGCTGCGTCTACTCCTGCTCCTTCTGCTTCTACCAGCCCATCCAGCGGCTCTACGGCAGCCGCTTCCGCAACATGCGCACGCCCCAGAACGTGTGCGACGAGCTCCTCGCGGCGATGGAGACGTACCCGACCATCCAGACGGTCACGTTCCACGACGAGGTGTTCACGGCCAACAAGCGCTGGCTGCGTGAGTTCGCGGAGCTGTGGCCGCGGCAGGTGGGGCTGCCCTTCTCTTGCATCACCCACCCCGAGCTGGTGACCGAGGAGGTCAGCTACCTCCTGGGCAAGTCCGGCTGCGTGCACGTGATCATGGGCACCCAGACCGTGAACCAGCACACGCGCGCCGAGGTGCTCGACCGCACCGAGACGCCCGAAGACGTGCGCCGGGCGGTCAAGTCGCTCAAGGCCAACGGCATCTGGGTGGTGGTCGACCACATCCTCGGCATCCCCGGGGAGACGGCCCAGGACCAGGACGACGCCCTGCGGTTCTACGCCGAGTGCAAGCCCGACGTGGTCAAGGCGTTCTTCCTGACCTACCTGCCCGGCACGGACATCAACGAAGACGGGCTGGCGAGCGGCGACTGGACCCTGGAGAAGCTCAAGGAAGCCGAGCGTGGCCACATCGACAGCTGGCTGTTCAAGGGCGTCGGCGACATCCCCGAATGGCGCAGCTACTACCAGCTCTTCACGCTGTTCACGGTCATCCCGCCGGAGCTCATGGACCTGCTGGTGAAGACGGGCCTGCACCGCTCCATGAAGCTGCTGGACGGCATGTTCCTGCCGTCGCTGTTCCTGGTGCCCCGGGTGGCCGCCTCCTTGCTCGGCAACGCCGAAGAGCAGCCCCGCAGCTACGTGAACTACCTCAAGGGGCTCAGTCGCTACACGCTGCAGACGCGCTTCCCCGACAGCCGCGCGGCGCGGGTGGGGGCGAAGCTGCTGCGGCCCGCGAAGCGGTACCGGGCCTGGGCGGGTTGACTCAGCTCCGCATGCGGATCAGCCCTTCCTGGGCCGTCGAGGCCACCAGCCGTCCTTGCTGATCGAAGAACTGCCCGCGCACGAGGCCCGTGGCGTTCGATGCGCTGGGCGAATCGACCGAGTAGAGCAGCCACTCGTCGAAGTGCACCGGGCGGTGGAACCACATCGAGTGGTCCAGGCTGGCGGTCTGCATGCCCGGCGTGAGCCACGAGATGCCGTGGGGCAGCATCGAGACGGTCATGAACGAGAAGTCCGAGGCGTAGGCGAGCAGCTTGCGGTGCACCGACGGTTCGTCGGGCAGGGGATCCGCGGCCCGGAACCAGGCCTGCCGGTAGGGCTCTCGGGGCTCCGGCTCCAGGGGATGCCCGGGGTTCACGGGCCGGATCTCGATGGGGCGGTCGGCGTCGGCGCGCAGGCGCAGGACGTGGGGGATCCGGTCGCCCAGCTCCCGCAGCAGCTCCTGGTTGGTCTTGAGGGACTCGGGCGGCGGCGCGTCGGGCATGGCCGCGGCGTGGTCGAAGCCGTCCTCTTCGATCTTGAACGACGCCGACAGGTTCAGGATCGCCTTGCCGTTCTGGATGGCCACGACCCGCCGGGTCGTGAAGCTGCGCCCGTTGCGGATGGGGTCGACGTCGTAGATGACGGGGCGGGTGACGTCGCCGGGCCGCAGGAAGTAGGCATGCAACGAGTGGCAGAAGCGGTCCTTCGGGACGGTCTGCTCGGCCGCGGACATGGCCTGGCCCAGGATCTGGCCGCCGAAGACCTGGCCCCAGCCCAGATCCTGGGACTCGCCGCGGAAGAGGTTCTCCTCCAGGCGTTCGAGGGCGAGCAGGTCGATGAGGTCGGACAGAACGGGGCGCATCGCGGCGAAGGATGGCACGAGGCGCTCGGCCCGGCATGATCGGCCCATGGACGTCCGCCCCGCCGCCGCCGCCGACCTGCCCACCATCCGGGCCATCGCCAACGACGCGATCAACCGGTCCGTGGCCCACTTCGGCCTGACCGAGTGGTCGGCGGAGCAGGCCCAGGCCGACTTCGACGCCCGCAGCCCCCAACATCCCTGGCTCGTGGCCGACGACGGCGGGGTGCTGGGCTACGCGAAGGCGGGGACCTGGAAGCCGCGGGGCGCGTACGCGTGGACGGTCGAAGTGGGCGTGTACGTGCGCGAGGAGGCCCAGGGCCGCGGCGTCGGCAAGGCCTTGTACGCGGCGCTGCTGCCGGCGTTGGACGCGGCGGGCGTCCGCCACTGTGTGGCCGGGATCGTGCTGCCCAACGAGCCGTCGGTGCGCTTGCACGAGGCGTTCGGGTTCGAGCCCGTGGGGGTGTTCCCGGACATGGGGTGGAAGCATGGGGCCTGGCACGCCGTCGGCTACTGGTCGCGCGTGGTTGGCGACGGGGCGCCGTCGTGAGCTCGGGGTGGAAGCCGCTGTCCGAAGGTGCGACGCCGGCTCCGCCGAAGAAGCAGTCCCGCATCACGGCGGGGCGCGCGGTGGGCTGCGCGGTGCTCACCACGGTCGGGCTGTACGGCGCGATGTTCGCGGGCATGGGCTGGTGGATGTGGTCGGACCCCGACGCTGCGGTGGTCATCGGCAGCGACGAGTTTCAAGGGGTCAGCGCCGACGCGGAGGTGAAGCGGCCGCGGCAGGAAGGCCCGTTTCTGGTCGCGAAGATCGAGCTGTTCCCCCTGAAGCGGCCGGCTCGGTTCGACGCCGATCCGCCGGCGTGGGGGGAGCCGTGGACGGAGGCGCATCCGCCCCCGGGTTGGTTCAAGGGCCGCGTCGGCGCCGGCTCGCCCGCGGCCTGGGCGCGCTGGCTGGCGGGGCGCGATGCCGATCCGTCGGCCGAGGCGGCTCAGCATTGGGGGTTCCTGCTCGGGGACCTCACGCCGGCGGTTTGCGACCGGGTGCAGGCGCTCGCCGGCCGCCCGAACCTCGCCAGCGCGATGGACGCTCGCGGCGACGAGCCCTGCGAGGTCCGTGCGCTCGACCCGGGTGACGCCGAAGTGACCCGCGTTGACCGGCCGAAGCTCGCCCTGCTGCACCAGCTGGGTCTGCTGCCCGCGTCCATCGTCTCCAAGCCCCTGTTCGTCGAGGAGGCGCTGGTCGAGGCCGGCCTGGCCGACTCCTTCGACGCCGAGACCGACCAGTACCCCAACGAGCACGACGAGCGTCTCGCACGCTGGGGCGTGTTCGCCGGCGGCTCCCTGGCCGACGTGCTGTGGTGGGAAGTCCCCCCGGCCGACGCCCCGATCCTGCGGACCGCGGACGGGCAGCCCCGGGTCGCGGGCCAGGCGGGCCCCGCCGTCTACATGCTCCACGCCTGGCACGACGGGATCCACTACTGGACGCCCGCAGCGGACCTGGGCGACTGGTACGACCTGGACGTGGCGCTGGGCTTCTTCAACGCAGTCGCCGCCGCCATCGACTCGCCATCCCGTGCGCTGGGGTTGCCCGGGGATGGGCAGTACGTGGGGGTCCTGGTCGCCGACGGCGGGCCCATCGAAGAGGGGGTGGCCAGCGGGGCCCTGACGGTGGGGGGGGCCGGCTCCGAGGAGGCCCGGGCCGGCGAAGCGGGGCTGCTGCGTCGGATCCAGGCTGGAGAACTCTTGCTGCCCCCGCCGCCCCCCGAATCGGAGCCGAGCACCGCCCCGACCGAGTAGGCTCCCCGGGCCGAACTGGCTGGAGGTCCCGTGCTTCGACTCCTCGCGCTCGCCCTGCTTGTCCCCACCGCCGCCTTGGCCCAGGCCACGTTCGTCGTGCCGCCGGTCGCGACGACCCGCGTCGACGAGCCCATCACCCTGGGCTCGGCCACCTTCGATGCGGTGCAGATCGACGGCACCCTCGACCCCGCCGACACCGTCACGATCTCGGCGTTCGACGGCACGCTCAGCCTCGCCACGATCGCGAACCTGTCGCTGTCCACGGGCACCGGCAGCAACGACACCACGGTGGCGTTCTCGGGCTCCCTGGCCGACGTGAACGCGGCCCTCGACGGGCTGACCTACACGCCCGACGCCGGCTGGGTGGGCCGCGATGGCCTGCTCATCCAGATCACGGGCACCCAGGTCGTCTCGGTGGGCCTCACCGTCGCCGTCAACGACCTCCTCGACGGCGAGGCCGCCCGCGACGCGCTGCTGCTGGGCGTGAGCACCATCCACAGCGGGGTGCAGCCGGGCCGCATGACCGCGTTCGGCGACGAGGCGTACTCGGTCTCCTGGTACCCCGAAGGCTCGGCCGAGGGGCCGATGATCGCGGCGGCGTCCTGGGGCGACGGACGCGTGGTCGCGGTGCCCGATCACCAGATGCTGAACATGAACAGCTACGGCGCCGACTCGGGCGTCTTCTACAACAACGGCATCGCCTGGCTGGCCGACTCGACGGACCCCGGCATCGGCATCGCCTGCATGGACTCGGCGACGACGACCTGGCTGCAGGGCCAGGGCTACACGAACGTGTGGACCGCCAGCGAAGGCAGCCTGCCCGCGGACCTGTTCGCCGCCGATGTGTTCGTGGCCGCCTGGCTCGGCACGTCCGAGCCCCAAGGGAACCTGGACGCCATCGCCGACTTCGTGGCCGACGGGGGCGGGCTGTTCCTGGCCGAGTACGGCACCGGCTACGACTGGTGGTGGGGCCCCGACCGCGCCGACGGGCCGGGCAACCTCCTGCTTCGCGAGGCCGGCATCGGCTTCCCCGGCGGCAACCGGTGGGAGACCGGCACGATCGACGCCAGCAACCGCGCCACCGACCAGGTCAACGCCGAGGCGCTGCTGTCCATGCTCGGCAACCCCAGCGGCTGGTCGTCGGCCGAGCTGGACGAAGGCGCCGCGCTGCTGGCCCGCATCTACGGGAACCTGCACGCCGACGACCCGCTCGCGCTGCTGCTCGACGCGACATTCCTCAGCTCCATCAGCTCCATCAACCCGACGCCCGCTACCCCGGTCAGCGACTCGTTCGAGCAGGCGATGCTGCTGCGCGAGTTGGACCTGCTCGAGGACCTGGACGTCGCGGACATCGTCGCCCACCGCACCGTCGAAGACGTCTACGGCGCCATCGACCCCGCGGCGCCCCGCACCGTGGGGGCACTCGTGCCCATCGACGGCACGACGTCCCGCTGGCAGTCGACGGGCCTGTACGTGCCCCCCGGCGAGCTCGTGACGGTGACCGCGCCGGCCGCCGTGATCAACGAGGGGTTCCTGCTCCGCGTGGGCGGCCACGTCGACAACATCGCCGGCCGCGGGAGCTGGAGCCGCATGCCGCGGGTCCACTGGCTGTACAACCTGGACGCCACCACCGTGCAGATCGCGAGCCCGTTCGGCGGCGCGCTGTACCTGGACGTCGGCAGCATCGTGCCGACGACGGGCGCCTTCGACCTGACCGTCGACGGGGCCGTCGAGGCGCCGTACTTCCGCCTGGGCGTGGACACCGACGCCGACTGGGTCGCCACCCTGCGCGACCACCCTGCGCCCCAGGCGGAGATCGTGAGCGAGCACTGCGCGATCTCGTTGCCGTCGAACCTCATCCGCACGCTGGACGACCCCGAAGCGGTCATGGATCACTGGAACTCGGTCGTCGAAGCCCAGGACGCCATCGCCAACCACGGCCACCTGCGGTTCATGGCCGAGCGCATCAACATCGACGTGCAGATCAGCGTCGGCTACCTGCACGCGGGCTACCCGACCCAGGGACCGACGGTGGCGGCGGCCGAGATGGTGACGCTGGCGGGGCTGATGAACAGCGGCAGCTGGGGCTGGTACCACGAGCTCGGGCACGAGGCGCAGCGCCGCCCGGACAAGTCGTGGGGCTGGGACAACCCGTACACCTTCGACGGAGCGGTCGAGGCGACGGTCAACATCTTCAGCAGCGGGGCCTACGACACGATCGGCCAGCCGGACCGCGGCGGGTGGAGCTGGACCGGGCGCCGCATCGACGTGATGGACCGCGCGCTAGCGGCCACCGCTAGCAGCGACTTCGCGACGGTCGGGGTGGGCGACAAGCTGGCCATGTTCCTGCAACTGCGGGACGGCTGGGGCTGGCCGGCCTGGACCGATGTGTTCGACACCTACAACGATCCCAACACGGTCCTGCCGACGACCACGCAGGAGGAGCGCGACCAGTTCCTGACGCGGTGGTCCAACGCCGTCGGCCACGACCTGGGGCCGTTCCTGGAGGACTACTGGGGGATCACCATCACGCCGGCCGAGCGGGCGTCCGTGGCCGCGCTGCCCGACTGGCTGCCCGCCATGGGGACGATCGAGGGGTCGTTCTCGGTGGCGCCGGGCGATGGCATCACGTTCGACCTGGAGGGGACGGCGCTGTCCCACGATGGCGTGGCGACGGTGGCGATTTCCGTCGCTCCCGCGACCGGCACGTTGACCGACCACGGCAACGGCACCTGGACCTTCGAGCCCGACGGGGTGGGCGTCGAGTCGTTCGACTACACGGTCACCTCGAGCACCGGGCACAGCAATACCCACACCATCGAGGTGGAAGCCACCGCGCACGGTGTGTTGATGGAGAGCTGGTACGGAGTCAGCGGCACCGCGGTGTCCCTTCTGACGGGGTTGGCCAGCTACCCCGACTCCCCCGACGACGTCGCGATCCTCGATGAATTCGACGCGCCGACGAACGCCCACGACGACTACGGCGTGCGGCTGCGGGCGTTCCTGCTGGCGCCCGAGACCGGCAGCTACACCTTCTACTTGTCGTCCGACGACAACGGCGAGCTGTGGATCAGCCCCGACGCGGACCCGGCCAATGCGGCGATGGAGGCCTCGGTGCCGGGGTGGTCGTCGCACCTGGAGTGGACGAAGTACGCCAGCCAGATGTCGACGCCGCTCTCGCTGGTGGCCGGCGAGACCTACTACGTCGAGGCCCTCATGAAGGAGGGGGGCGGCGGCGACAACGTGTCGGTGGCCTGGGAGTCGTCGGCGCAGCCGCTGGGGGTGATCCCGGGCGAGCACCTGCGGGCGTACCGCGACGGCAACGTGCCGCCGGTGGCCGTGGACGACGCGGTGCCCGCGGACCCTGTGTTGGCGACGCCCTGGGATGTGCTCGCCAACGACAGCGACGCTGACGGCGATGAACTGGTGGTGACCGGTTGGACGGCGCCCACGTTCGGAGCGCTGGTCGACCTGGGCGACGGGGTGCTCGAGTTCACCGGCGACGGCACGCTGGGCGTGGCGTCGGCGACCTACACGGTGGCCGACGGCTACGGCGGGACGTCGGTGGCGACGCTGCAGTTCACGACGGGCATGCCGGGCGACGACGACGACTCGGCCACCGGCGACGACGACGACGCGGCGGACGACGACGACGCGGCGGACGACGACGACGCGGCGGA